>Ga0315914_1001947_pt1 | contig 31507 bp, 21 predicted proteins | sample MpolenodulesMG_FD_203920 | JGI IMG/M metagenome (GOLD analysis project Ga0315914, IMG submission 203920) | Medicago polymorpha root nodule microbial communities from Los Angeles, California, United States - elongated nodules | ecosystem: Host-associated > Plants > Roots > Nodule | place: USA...
CCCCCAAGGCCAAAAAAAAAAAAAACACGTGGCACCTCACTTAGGGTGTCACGTCAGCGTAGACCGAGTCAATATCAGCTTTGGGGGCCAAAACTGCCACAGGTGCAAAACTTAGGGGGCTGTTTTGTAGTTTTTTCCTAGGGGGCCAAAATCGCAATTTTGAGAAAGTTAGGGGTTTAAAACTGCAATTAAGCCTAAAAATTAATTATCTGACACTGAAAGTAAGAAGTCTTTTCTTGAAATATGTGACTAGTATGCTAAAATAGACTGCAGTGTAATTTATCCAAAATCTTAAAACCAAAACAAATATGCCATTACATCCATCCAATTTCATATTCTCTGTGAAGATCCTTCTTAGCACATAGGTTGATACAATGATGTATTAAATTAATCTCCTTGCAACTAGCAATATTCAGACATCTCATTTGTTTTCTTCAAGTTCTTTTGTCCTTCGTTAGCATTCTTAACTACCAAGGCAAGTGGTTTGTATGCCATATACTAAGCATTTTCAAAACCAAAAATTCGAAAAACACCTGAAACAAAATGCACACAAGTTAATTGCAGCCTCAAATGATTCTTGTGTTTCCAATAACACTTAGCATGTGTCCAAAAGACCATACCTTCGTCAGCCTGATACTTGTTTTTGTCATCTCCAGCATATGCAAGTACATTGTACTTAGGATTCCACTCAACACTATTCATGGCAGCCCTACAAGGAATGTGATGTACTGTTTTTCCGGTATGAACATTGGACTGTCACAAAGAAGCAAATTTTGTTTATGCAATGTATATTTGAAAGATGAATAACTAACAAAATATGTTTTTTTTTCCCTCAAAAAAACAAAATATGTTTTTGTTTGGAAAATGGTTTAAATGTTTTTGGTTGTCCCTGTAAAAAAATTCTTCATTTTTGTCCTCATTATTTTCTTTTTTAGTCTTGTAAGAATACTTATTTTTCACTTTAGTTTCCATGATATTTTGTTTAAGCTCAATTCATACAAGGACTAAAGCGAAAAAAGTGGATTCGAACAAAAAACTATTTTGCAGAGACTAAAACAAAACAAAAAGTATATTGCATAAACCAAAACAAAACGAGGACTAAAAAAAAAATATACTACAGGGACCACTTATAACAAAATGGACTAAAACAAAAAAAATAAATATTTTACAAGGGCTAAAAACATATTTAAGTAAAAAAGAATGTTGAAGATGAAACGTACAAACTTACAATATCAATGAACAAGTCTTCACTTGCTGAAGCAATCAAGTCCCCAGTATGATTGAAACTAATTGTCCGGACAGGCCATCTGAGAAACATAATATTCTGAATTAGTCACAATTATACCTTGAAAAACAAATGCTGAATACTATAAACAAACATGGAAGCTAGGGAAAACTTACTCGAGCTTTGTAAAGGTCCGCACGCAAAGCATCTCCGAAATAACCCACAAGCTGACAAGGGAATCAGCACTTCCAACAGCAAAATGTCTGGCTCAATATAATGAGGATATATATTTGGTAATGTTCATTATACTTTCTAAGAAAAATGAAGACAGAAACAACAATACACAGTTATGCAGCCTTGCTTGCTGATTCAAGTGCAATTTGCAAGACCAGGAATAACAAACACAAGAAGCATACCTTCCTGTTGGGTCAATTGCAATGCAATAACAACCCGCTGTATGAGCCATGAGAGTATCAAGAGGTCGAAGAGATGGATAAGATAATACTTCCACAGTCCCTGAGTAGGTGAGCAGGTAACAGATTGTAAGATAATACTCTACACTGTACAACAAAAAAAAAACAGTTGAGGTTCATATTTAAAAAGTAGCAGGGAAAACAATGACCTTACTTACCATTTCCTGTTGTTAGAAAGAACATCTCGCCAGTCATGTTCCAAGCAATCTCATTTACCTGGGAAGGATACAGGAATCATTGAGTAAATTGGAAATAATTCTTCACAGAAGAGTTAAACAAATGTTTGCCACAGCAAGAAATGTGTGCTATGAGTACATGAAAAGTTACTTAAATAGTTAAATTCATCGCTTCTCTCAACTCTCAATCAACCATACCACTAAACTGCAAGGCTGTACACTACGAAATATTAAAATTATGTAATCATAGATGGACATTAACTCCAAAAAGATCTGGCATTTGTGGTGGTGTGCAAAACAACGAGCACCTGAAGAGCATCATATTGAGTGATGTTGAAGGAGAGCTGAAACTGCAGCGGGGAACCAGAAAACATAGATGGTGCTGTGATAGGATCTGGTATGGACCTGACCCGGTAGAGGGAGATATGTTGATGGGTCTCAATAAGGAGAGGCCCAAGGTGTGGAGGGTGTACACTACGAGAAAGAAGAAAGAGATAGTGGGGAAGGCGTGAAGGGTGAGCTGGCATGTTTATTAGAATCTTCCCCTAATAAGAGGGTGTGTGAGGGGAATAGAAGTTTCAGGGAATCATTTTGTTAGAACCTTACGGTTAGGCAGTGAGAGAAAACACTTTCTCTTTACTGAAGAGCTGTAGCTCTGAAATTGTACTCAGTTTTACTCAATTTTCATCATAATTCAACAACGTTCCTCCATTAATTCCATTTCTGTTGTCTCTGCTCTATCATGCCAAAGGTGAGAGTGAGAGTTGTGAAGCAGGAACAAGACTATTTATGGCGACAGTGCCAAAGAACATGCACGGTCAAATATGACTGTATACTTAAATCTCTGATAAGCTACATCTGGTTGGTATTTTCGGAAGTTTGTGGTATTATCGGATCAAAAAAGTATGAGGCATTTGAGATCAAAAAAGTATGAGACAGAGACCGCTGTATACTTTTTTGATCCGAAAATATGACTGTATACTTAAATCTCTGTCTAGGAAGTTTGTGGTATTTTCGGATCAAAAAAGTATGAGGCATTTGAGTCAACAGCGGATCACCACCTCCAATCAACAAGAGTGGATGGCTAAACTAATTGACACCATTCAGGAGAATCCGGCATCAAGCCCAAGTTTTGAGCTGAAAGGAGGAGTTCTTTCCTAAAAGGGCAGGCTGGTTATACCGGCTCATTCCCCTCTCATTGATATGTTGTTGAAGGATTTTCCTTCAACTCTTAATGGGGGTCATATGATGGCTGGTACATTATATTGGCAGGGCATGATGACGAGAGTACAAGAATTTGTGCGGGCATGTGACACTTGTCAACGGCGCAAATATGCAGCTACGACTCTAAATGGTTTACTTCAGCCACTCCCTATTCCAGTTGGTGTGGAGTGAGATTCCTATGGACTTCATTACCGGGGTTGCCTAAAAGCAATGGACATGATGCCATTCTTGTAATGGTGGATCGTCTTTCCAAGTATATCCCTCTTAAGCACCCTTTCACAGCTTGTTCCACAGTGTTCTTGTTTGTGAAAGACATGATTCAATTACACGGCATTTTCTGGAAGGAGGTGTTCAAGCTGACAGGGAACAGTTTTGAAGATGCCATCAGCTTATCACCCTCAGACCGATGGACAATTCGAGATGGTTAATCATTGTTTAGAGGTCTATCTTTGTTGTTTCGTGTTGGAGCAGCCAAAGTCATGGGTTCATTAGATTCCATGGGGTGAATTGTGGTATGTGTAATATCACTTTTCATGTCTACGGGATGTACCTCCTTAGAGGTTGTGTGTGGGATAAAACCTCTGATGTTGGTGCATTTTTTGGAAGGGGGAAACGAGGGTGGCAGCTGTGGCTCAAGAGCTTAGGGACAGAGATGGGGCTCTCCGTCAGCTGAAGTATAATCTCCAGAGGGCTCAAGAGCAGATGAAGCATTATGCCGACAAGAAGCAGAAAGATGTTCAGTTTGCAGTCGGGGAATCGGTGTTTCTTAAATTGAGACCCCGTAGGCAACAATCTGTGGTGCAACGAATTCATCAGAAGCTGGCACCACGCTTCTTTGGTCCTGCTGCATCTAAAAACCAACCTATTTTTCATGTGTCTCACCTAAAAAAAGCCATCGGAGATTATCAAATCACTGCTGAACTGCCTGTGGATTGGGAGGGAGATAAGGGGTAGATTTTGCCGGAACGTCTCATGTTGGAGGGACACTTTCGATGGAGGACAGCAGAAAAGATAGTGGCATGTAAAATGGAAAGGAATGGCTGAAGAGGATGCTCCTTGGGAGGAGGAACTGTTGCTTAAAAGTCAGTTTCCTGATTGAGCCTTGAGGACAAAGCTAGTGTTGATGGTGTGGGGGGTGCGGATGGGGTGGAGTGATGGTAGGATCTTGTATGGGCCTGACTCGGTAGAGGGAAATGTGTTGGTGGGTCTCAATAATGAGGGGCCCAAGGTGTGGAGGGTGTGCACTAGGAAAAAGAAAGAGATGGTGAGGAAGGTGTGAAGGGTGAGCTGTCATGTTTGTTAGAATCTTCCCCTAATAAGAGGGTGTGTGGGGAATAGACGTTCCGGGGAATCATTTTGTTAGAACCTCGGTTAGCCAGTGAGAGAAAACACTTTCTCTTTACTGAGGAGCAGTAGCGCTGGAATTGTACACAGTTTTACTCAATTTCCATCATAATTCAATAGCCTTCCTTTATTAATTCCATTTCTGTTGTCTCTGCTTTATCATGCCGAAGGTGGGAGTGAGAGTTGTGAAGCAGGAACAAGACTATTTATAGCAACAATGCCAAAGAACATGTACAGTCAAATGTGATTGATTAAATCTCGGATAAGCTACATAAATTTGGTAATTCGTACTCGTCTCTGTCTGGAGTGAATCCTTATAACTTGCACAGACGTGGCTGTAACTAAAAACAATGTTCTTTGACTTCTTTCTATTTTTAACAGATGATCAGGTTTCAAGGCATGAAAATTGTAATTCAAACAAAACAAACATGCAAATTTATGGTTGATTCTAATGGTTTGACACCAGGGCACTTAGTTATGCCAGTTGACAGGAAAATTTCTATCAATTAAAAGGGAAATAAGTAATTCACATTTCACAATCAAACAAATAAGCCCTTTCTCAAACTGTAAAATTTCAACGGAGATAGCTGGATATTCACGAGTAATTTCATCAATTAAACTGAAAAAGAAAGCACATCATATTTTCTGTAAAATAATTAGGATGTGGTAAAAAGACGAGTTGCTCATAGTTTTCAAGGTTTGGTGTCTGCGGCAATAAAAGAGAATGGGAAATTAGTTAGGGGTAACCAGAGCAGTTAGCTAGTAAAGTAAGTTAGGGGGAATTCGTAAGCAGTCTAACATTTAGTACACAGAGCACATGATTCTCATCATTCAGAATTGTTAGTATTGACTATTGAGTAAACAAAGCAGTGGCTCAGTCGTATGGGGAACAACCCTTGAGGGTAAATTCTTTCTCCTATTTTCAATATTTCATTAAAATTGTTTATTTCTTATGGTCGTCTCCACCAATTTCACATTTCTCTTCTATAGGTTTTTAACAATTTCATTTTGTAACCTCCAAATACATCTTAAACTGTCAGAAATAGAACAGCATGCAACGATGAAGCAAAAACTAGGCAATACCTCATAATTGAACTTGCGCCTATGCATTGGTTTGAATTTCCGAACATCAAGTATTGTTAACTCGTCATCCTATATAAGCCAACGAAAAAGTAAGACCTCACAGGATGAAAAACAGCAAGATAACAATAGGCATGGACATAGTCTATTTAGTAGCTACAATGCAAAGCTCAATGATTCCAGAAAAAGAATTGACTCAAACATATGCTAGACATAGTGGATATTAACATATCCAGTCACAACATCTTCACTTCAGAGCTTTAAGCAAATGAAGGGACTGAGTAACATACCCTATTACCTACAGCTACATGAGTACCATCAGGTTTGTAGGTGATGTTGATATTCTCCCCACTAAGTTCTGCCTGTTGTGAGCATTTTCCACCTGCAGAAATCAAATATGAGGAGCATCTCAATATTCATTGATGTGTATTCGGCACAAGATTGGGTGAAAATAACACTAGATTATATTAAATGTCTCCTAAAATATAAAAGCTCATAATAATTCTCCTCCTTTTTGTATGATTAATTATAAATGAATTGTATAGCTAAATGATCACTTACTACGAGCATCCCATAGACGAACAGTCTTGTCACCCGAAGCAGTTGCAATAAGATCGGGATGTTTGGGGTCCCAACATAGCTGATCCACACTATCGGTGTGACCCTTCAATTCAATATCTTTGACCTTACCCTATAATAACCTCCACACACACCCAAAATGGAACAATCAAATTTGTATCCAGAAAATAACGAGAAGGATAAAATAATTTACAGTGACATAAAGTAGCAGCCAAAACTGAAAGAGAATCTCATTGCAAAATGCTTCATATCTATAAAGATGCTCACGAAAAAGTTAACAACTAGCCTTAGTTTACTCTATAGCTTCAAATTTCAACAACAATATTTCCTATCTTATCATACATGATTCGCCATGTATTTCTTGATTTAATGCAACAAGTTTCAATCTTAATGTAAAAATACTCTAACATTACTGTCATTTTAGATCATGAAGGTCACCAAAGCAACAACATCATATGTTAAAAAGACATATTTTCTCAAAGCCAAATCCTCTAATGGTCATGTAATCTCATTCATCAAAAGTGAAAATGGGCATTACTTAAAATTCATCAAAGTTTCCTGCAGTAATTTCAAAAGGGTAGATCTTAAATTATACTATACCATTACTTAAGGGAAACTTGAATAGTCAAATCTTTTACAAACAGCAAAGCTACTGTATTTCTTTATGACAGCATTACAATATAGCTAAGATGTGTATTCACAGTGCGCTAGGTAAGCAACTTAATTAAGCACTTATTCGAGATAAACTACTCTAGGGAGCTTAATCAAACTTATATTCATAAGTCATTATGGGAATCTAATTGAAACAAACTGGAAAAAACTTATAGACATGTCATTAAATATTTTCATGATTCTATCCAAAGTTCAAACACTAAAATAAATATTTGTGCCATAAGATAAATCCAATTGATATGAAAATTAAATCGCAATTAAGAGTAAGGTTACTACATGGGCATGTGGGTCAATATGCCAAATTCGAGCAGTTTGATCAACAGAACCAGAAGCAAGTTTTGTGCCAATGCAATTCCAAGCCACTGAATGCACCTTTTGAAACAAACAAAAAAAAATACCCATTTCAGAATTGAAACATAAACATTGAAAAGAGGGTTTTTTTCCAACATAAACATTCAAAAATCAGAACTTTGAAGGTGTTTGGAATGAGAGAGGAAAAGGGTACCTTCTTTTTGTGACCGGAATACTCTCTGCTGTGAAGATTCTTAAATGAGAATTGTTCCTCCATGGCTTTCTTGAGACACTGAAACTGTGATTGTCGTACGATGGATTCGTGGGTGGAATCGAAGCTAGGAATTTTGGGAAACACTTTTGATTCCCGCTACGACGACACTGTATATTGTATAATTGGTTTTTTTTGTTTCATATCAAAAAAATGTAAAAATTTGTATAGATTTTGTTTTTTTTTTTGTCTAGAATTTGTAAAGTATTATAGGCCAAATACATCTTAGGTTATCCAAGATTAATCCTTTTAGTTTTTTTAGTTTTAAACTAGGACATTGACCCGTGCGGAGCACGGGTCCAACCAGCGGAATTAAATTGCGAAAAGAGTAGAACAACAACATAAATTAGTACTTGAGTTATATATCATAACAATAATTACTCAAAATGCAAGCACGGCAACCGTAATTGAGAGAAATAAGTAATGTCAATCAATAAACTCAAATGAGATTATTATAAAAAGTATTAGAAAGATAGTGTTGTTGTCGCTCCTGAACATACATCATCCGGTCACTATTATAAGCAAAAATTTACATTTTATATTCATTCAATTAATGATGTATATGGTCTTTATTATGGAATATGGACCACATACATTATTTAATGAACGAATCTAAAATATTGATTTTTGCTTATAATAGTGACCGGAGGATGTATATATCAAGCTTCAAATAATAGCATGCACAATGTAATCCCTATTAGACTATACACACTCTTATCAATATTATAAGCAAAAATTTACATTTAGATTCATTCAATTAATGATGTTTATTATAGACCACGTACATTATTTAATGAATGAATCTAAAATGTTAATTTTTGCTTATAATAATGACCGGAGGAAATATATAATAGCTTCCATTCAAAGCAGCAAGTAGCTACCAAATCAAACCAATTGATAGAGTGAAGAAAAAAATAGAAATGGGAATAAGTTGATGATAGGTCTTAGTAAAAGTTAATTTGATGATAGGTTGTTTCCCAATGAAGTTGTTTTGACATAGACATAGGTTGTTTTGATGATGTAGTTTTAAGTTAATTTGATGATGTCTTTAATAATCGATGGCTTGTTATTTAGCATGTTGTTCCTTTGATAGTTTAGCTTAGATTAGGTTAAAGCTCTCAAGCAACATGTGTATCTTTCTGCCGTGTGATTCCATGTGTTCTAGTTAGCAAATGACCCAAGTAAATCTCATTTCTACCGTCAAAATTGAAGTTTTTGTTGTCTGAATCAATTCATTTATGCTTGAATTGTATCACCCAAAGTCTCTGATTTGGGGTGAATCATTTCATGATATTTTGAATCGTATCACTAAAACTTTCTGACTTATATTGAATCGATTTAGTATAATCTGAATCGTTTCAATCTTCATCCTTGGCACTTTGAATCGATTCAAATTATGTCTGAATGGTATCAATCATCATAGTTCATCTAGCTTGTCCTCTTGCTGTCTGAAGTGTGAATCGATTCACTATGTTGTTTTTGGTCAAAATTTTGCACTTGCCACCCCATTGTATATATATTCACTTCCTCATAACACCTAAAGTATTGAATCATTTGCATCTATTCTCTCCAGGTCTCAAAAAACGCATTGTTCATAAATTCTTCAAGATTAAACATTTTTTGAGTCATATGATTTGCTAGGGTGCTAATAGGGATTGTAAATTGGTTCTTTCAAGGAAATTGATTGTGCTTAATCAAGGTTCTAAAGTGAAATGAATAATCTCATTACACCTCCAAAGGTCTTGGGGGTTCTTTCTAATTGTTCTTGTGTTCAAGGGGATCCATTTGTCGAACGTAGCATTGAAGAACTTGAGTGAAGAGCTTGAAGGGTTTCACGGGTATTTGAGGTTTCAAAGACATCAAGAAGCACCAAATTCAAAGGGTATTTGAAGTTTGGGGGCGTGGTTACATAGGGGTTGAAGAACTAGGATAGTTTCAAGGAACTCTTGTAATCACATTTGTAGTTCAACATTGTTACTATTAGTGGAAGTCCTTGGTGGAGGCGTTTTTCACCATGAAGATTAGATGTAGCCCGAAGCGAGGATGATAGGGCGAAGTACTGTAAAAATCTCGATGTCGTTCTCTTTTCTTTATCCTCTTTAGTTTTGATAATTGTATATGGTTAAATTGATTAATTGATAAGATAGAAATTGATTTTAATCTAAGTTCCTTTTTGGTTAAAATTGACATAATTCCTTGAGTTAAGTTTTTACTATTTCACTTGGATCAATTAGTTTCAATTCTCAGCAATTCATAAATTGCATATACGTTGTGTTTTTTTATTTTTAGCTTGTTATATATTTTCTTATAGGTTTGGTTTTGAAATTGTCTTGTGTTGCAAATTGTTTTGAAATTAATGTAATGTTTTCTATCAAATAACCTTTTATTTTATATGCAAAACACTGTTTAATGTTTGCATCACACCCGTTGCAAATTTTATGCGTTTTATATGCATAAACAAATTTAATGTAAATATATGAGAAAGTTGATATGATAAAATTGTGGAAACTTATTAATATTGTCACAATATAAACATTGATATAGTGTTTCTATTGAATAACTTTTTATTTTATATGCAAAACACCGTTCAATATTTGCACCACACTCGTTGCAGATTTTATGTGCTTATATATGCATTAATAACTTTTTATGTACATATATGAGAAAATAGATATGATGACATTTTTTAAACTCGATTATTTTCAGAATATCAACATCAATGTATTGTTTCCATTAATCAACTTTTTATTTTATATTTCAAACATCGTTAAATATTTGCACCCCACTCATTAAAGATTGTATATGCTTATATATGCAGATTTTTTTTATGCAACGATATGTGATAGTCGATATGATAAAATTTGAAAAACTCGTGATTATTTTCAAAATTTCAACATCACTGTATTGTTTCGCCAAAACAACATTATATATTTACACCACACTCATTGTATAATTTACTTACTTATATATCCAAAATCAAATGACAGGATAGTCGTCCGTAATTATCACAATAATGTATTGGCTTTTAAAAAGGACAATTATGAAATTTTGTTGGATTTCGATTTTTATATATTATTTTCTTAAATAATTTTTTTATATTTTGTTAGTAGATTTAAAAAAATATTTTAAAATTAAAAGCATTCCAAAGACTTATTCATTTTGTATCCAAAAAACAAATAAATTTATAATATCCACATATCCGTGGAAGTGTAAATTAGTTACTATTTTTTTTTTGTAGAGAAAAAATAATTGGCTACACTTTTTATTTTTAATTAAAAAACAAATAATGTTTTAAAAGTATTCCAAAGACTTATTAATTTTGCATCCCAAAAAACAAATATGCGGACAAATTTATTATATACATGGATAATTCCATAGTGTTTATTTTTAAGTCATATTTTAACAAACAAATAAATTGATTATATAGTTATCCGTGAAATATTTCTTAGACTTGTGGCGACTATTATCCATCATTTTTTTTAACAAATTAATTAATTTCATAGTTATATGTGGAAATCTGTTACATTGTGATGATCATTATCCATAATTAATTTTAGAAAATTGAAAAAATTTAAATTAAATTTTGCAAAATGACAATTATGCACATAAAATTAAAGAGATTATGAGTTTTAAAGAGGACGATTACGAAATTTTGCTGTAAAAAACAAATAAATTGATTCTATAGTTATCCGTAAAATATTTGTTAGACTTGTGATGACCATTATCCATAATTGTTTTTAGCAAATTAATTAATTTCATGGTTATATGTGGAAATTTGTTACATTGTGATGATCATTATCCATAATTAATTTTTTAAAAAAAGGTTAATAGTGTTTTTCACCCCTGTAATAAAGGTCATTTCTGGTTTTCGTTCCTATAAAATTTTCGGTTTGATTTGCATCCTTGTAAAACTTTTTTTTCCGGAAAACACTCCTCCTCCATCCAACTCATCAAATGTGCATATGTGGTGCTGACTTGGCTTTTTTAAAATTTATTTATTTATTTTTAATTGTCCATATCAGATTTAATTTTTTAAAATATATGAAAATTAATTTTCAAAAATAGAAAAAAATACAAAAAATAAGAAAATGAAATTGGGGACTGAAATGTAGGGATAACGTTGTAATTTTATTATTAATGTATTCCATTGGAGACCTCCCAAATTGGGAGAGGCAGATCTTCTCAAGAGCCTATGGTAGTCATGGCTCCTCCTATTAATAGTGTATTAGGCATAATCTATATAAGTTTTGCAAGTGTCATGGTGGAAAGTGAAGTTGTTTTGCAACACATTTCTTTCTGTCTCCTTTTTCTGCATACATTTTTAATTTTATTGACAAAAAATGCCGTGATATGACTCGAACCATTGCTCTTAAGGTCCGTGACTAGACTATAACCATCGCTCTTAAGGTAGAACTAAGCTTAGCAAACCATTACACCACGTAAGATTTTGTGTTTAATCTATGAAACAAACTATATATATTTTACAACATTTTGGCTCCCCCAACATTTTTAGTCAAGATCCGCCACTGGATGGAATGAATTCCATCACACTCCATTCTATTTCATTCCTTTTTTTTTACCAAACCAAACAATGGAACATAAGCCTATCCCATTCCATTTCATCCATTCCATCACTTTTCACCAATCCAAATATAGCCTAAGTGACTTGTGATAAAGTTAATATGAGGAACTTCCTACTACTTTGATCCGTGCTTTTGCACTAAACTCCATCTTAGTTTGCCATGTTGCACGGATCTAGCACTCTACTTTTCTGCTAACACACAACCCTCGTTGAATGTTTTATTGGTGTTTTTTTTTTTTTTGCGCAAGTTTTATTGGTAATTTTACACTATGTGAAAAACTGAAAATTGAATTTGCACATGGTAATTATTTTTTTTAGAGAAATTATGAATCGTGAAATTATGTTGCATAAGTTACTGCCCATTCAATTTCTAATAAGTATAGGATTTTTTTTTGGTATACTAAAAAAAACACTTTCTACCATTATGCAAGTCTATCTGAGAGTTTTCCAACCAAAAAATGAATAAATCTTATTCGAAAAGCTAAATACTTCTTTTGGTGCTACAAAGTCTACAATGTTAGACAATTGATGAATATTTAAGTGGAGCCAAGTATTCCTTCGTGAGACATAAAATTATAATAACATGGTTATGACCCTTGCGAAAAATGATACTATAGTTCCAAACCTTAACTTTATATATGTAGCAAGTGTTTCATAAATTAATTAATATGCTTCTCCCTTAAAAACTAATATCACACAGCTCTTGGATATAGGTTACGGACCATCAATGGCTGGCTTAATTACAGTAAGGAATAGTACATTGTACAATATAGTAAAGAGAACAAGTCCACCAGCTATAAGTGCAAGAAAGGACTCTGAAATTTCTAGCTTACCATTGTTGTCACTTATCACCTCCTCTCTCGTAGGCTTCATTTCTGAAACTGCAGAAAAAAATTGAAAGAAAAATGTTTCAGTTTAATTAAGAACTATCACAACTGAAAAATGTTATAAATAAATAATACTATTTTACTTAGCCACACTCAGAGGTGGCCCTAAGGGCGGGCTCGAGGGGCGGGAGCCTAGGGCACCATTTTCTCAGGGGCACCAAAATTATTATTTTTATGTAGTAGTTAGTACTACATAGATATATTTCTTTCTAAATTGCTTGATTAATTATATTAAAAATATGTTTTTAAAGAACCTTGATTATGAATTAATCTTTTGCAATAAAAAATACAAGAAGAAAGACATTCAAATAATTAAAATGACATAATTTTATTAATTCGCCCAGAGCATTAAAAATCTTAGGACCGGTCCTGAGCCACAATGTCACCTTTTTTAACATCTTCTAACATTGATTTTTTTAATTGAGAAATGAGAGATTTTATTAATTAAAGTGACACGCATAATCATTTCACAGCTACTCCATCCATCCCATAATACATGACACAATTGACTCTATTACGCATACCAATGCATAATTTTGAGTTTAAATATCTTGAATAATATATTAGAAAAAAAGAAAAAGAGAGAATACCCTTGAGTTTTGGAGAGGAAACTTCTCTATTAGAGATGGATTGAATTTTCTGGTCAAGCTTTTTGAGGGCTTCTTTTGCCTTCTCTGGGTCTATCTCATATTGCTTTGGATCTTCCTTTAATGCATGAACTCTGCAGCATGAATTAAATGAAGAAGAATATTTTATGAGCCTCCTCTCTTTGAATAAGCCTTTATCATTATTATGTAGTAACGGTTTAGAAAGTGATGCAAATAATAATGGTGGCTGCTTATAGATGCTAAGAGGTTTCATAGAGAATAACATCTGAATATGAGTGGAACTCTCCTTCACTCTACGCTCACCCAAATTTTAAGAAACAAGAAGCAATGGAAATGAAGATAATGTTTATGGTTTTAGCCTCAGCATGAAAACGAAACTTGATATTTTAAATAATTGTTTGGTAAAAAAAAGTGTGGCCCATTTGTCATTTGGTATTTTGTCACATTCAGTATAGGATAATTGAGGGCATTCTGGTCATTCTATCAAATTTATATGTTCTATTTCGTGAAACACATATATTATTGTATTATGTTGTAAATATTAACTTTAACTTAATTCGGTTCCCCTCAAAAAAAAAAAACTTAATTCGGTTAAGTATTTTTGAATTTAATTTTTAAAAATTGATTAGATTATTAAGAGCAAATTTTTAGAAAAAAATACATTTAACTAAAAGATAGTTAGTCTTCAAATTTCCTATATTTTTGGAGTAGATTTTAGATTTAAGTTTAAATTTAAAGAATAATTGAGTTGGTAAGAATAATTTTGTCGAGGAAAAAGTTAGTTTGTCGGTAGTTAATTTTTTAATTGTCTTTATATAATGGTATGTTGTTATGAATTTTCTCAGCTCCTTAGACACTTTTTCATGATACAATCAAATCCTTACAAGCCTAAAATATGCATCTAAGACAGTCATTATGACAATCAACCCCAACTACTATTATCAAGTTATGCCTTTCGGTTTAAAGAATGCAAGAGTTACATACGAGATGCTAGTGGATAAAGTCAGAGGTGTACAAAATTTGGACTTGTCTTATGATCATTTCTGAAATCAATGGGTTGGGTTTGACTTGGTCAGAAGATAAATATGGACAAAAAATATGGAACAGGGCATGGACATAACTGAAAGAAGGACTGAGGTTGAGTTAACCCTAAGATTACCCGTCTAGCCCCAATTTTAATTTGAGGACAAATGTATTTTTTTAATATTATTTTAAATATCATCTCAGACTCGGTTTCTACCACAAGACTCTTTGACGTTCACAATACTCAATTTCTATTTCGAACTTCAACCTAGGATTCACTTCGCATGTTGCTCATCGCCTCATCTAACACAGTCTCATGTCGTCACTTCTCCAACTCAATCTCACACCATCTCAAACCGTTGATTTTTTAGTAACGATTATACTCTTTAATTTATGCACCCTTTATTTTGGTCATATATAATACAAAATGTCAATTAATTTGTAATATAATGTTGCTACCACTTTTGATTAGTTTGTAAGAATGTGCTACTTTTGTTTATGTTGGTGTTTCATATACTACTTTTGATTATGTTGTTGCTTCTTATGATACTTTTGATCATCTTGTTGTTTACTATGATTAAAAAAAATGTTGATTAGTTTTTTTTTATTTTTTTTATAAAAATGTATGTATTGACGACTTATCTTGAACAAACCTGATCTTGTCTTCGTATTTTCATGTCCTTGTTAGACCCGAACCTCATCGGGGTTGATCGAATTCAAGAACGGTTTTGAGTCTAAAAAAAGATACAGTTTAATGTGAGGATCGAGTTTGGGTCACATAAAACCCGACATAACCCACCCTCTGTACACCCCTAGATAAAATGTTCGCAAAGTAAATTGGGGAGAATATTGAAATCTGGATGGGCGACATGGTTATAAATACACGAGGTAAGAACTCCCATTCCGAGGACTTAAAAATCACATTTATGTAGATAAAAGATATAATATGTGTCTCAGCCTCGAGAAGTGCACTTTTGGGGTGCAAAGAGGAAAATTCACGGGTTTCATGATAACCCAAAAAGGCATAAAGATCAACCCTGACAAATGTAAATCTATTATGAAGATGTTCAGTATGAGATCTATCAAAGAAGTAAAAAGACTGGTAGGTCACATTGCTATGTGCATATGTCGTACTCAGTTTGGCAATAGTCCAAGAAAGATAGGGAACTCAATACCTTGTATACCGTGTCAGTAAGGTTATTACAAGGAGCAAAGGTACACTACAAAAAACTTGAGAAGCTTGCCTCTGCCCTGGTCATTACGTCTCGGAAGTTGTGAAACTATTTCCATTCTCATCCTATGACAGTAAAGACATTTTTTTCCAATCAATAAGATCTTTCATAAACTTCTGATGTCAGGTAGGATGGTTACTTGGTATGGGGAACTTTCATTATTCCAAATTGATTTCTAACCAAAAGAAGCTATCAAGTCTCGAGTACTAGCTTATTTAGTTGTTGAATTGATTAACCCTCCCAACGAGGATCAATGGATGTTGTCCGTGGATGGATCATCCAAGATTAACGAAAGTGAAGAAGGTATCATTCTGGAAGGAACCGTTGGCCAACATATATCAGGTCTTGAGGTTCAACTTGAAGAGTGGCAACAATTAGGCAGAATATGAAGCGCTAATTGTTGGTTTGCAACTCGCGTGGGAGATGGGAATTTTTCACCTTTGTGTCAACAATAACTCAAAACTCGTAGTTAATCATGTCAACTATGAATATCAAGCAAAGGAAGATATTTTAGTTAGATATTTAAACAAGGTAGGGTTGTTTATGCAAACATTTGTTGAAGTTTACACGAACAATATGCCACGAGATCAAAAGACCAAGGTGGACGAATTTTTGAAGCCGGCAAGCATGAAACCTCTAGTCAACACAAGTTTCTGGCTTTTCAAACCCTATAAGCACCGTCCATCTTGGAGATGGAAGTGTATGTGTGTGTCTCGTCCCAACTAGTTTGACTTGGATCGATGAGATATAAGATTACCTTTTACTTGAGACGCTTCGTGAAGGCAAGGAGCAGGCTCGTAAGATCAAGCAATCTGCACCACATTATACTGTCAAAACTGACAAGTTATATAGAAGATAATTTTCTTAACTGTTACGGGTGCACCTTGAAGAATAGGAGCCATAATACACGATGAATGAGATACACGAGGGAATTTGTAACAACCGTTATGGAGTAAAGATTTTAGCCGCAGTAGTCCTTAGATTACGATTAATTTCATTAAAATGAGAATACGAAAATAAATAAATTATAATTTGCTTTAATTGAGAATTTATCTTTCAATATCTTATTTAAATACTTCTTTATCTACTGAAGAGATGTGATTTATGGTCAATTTTGACTCAAAATCATCCATGTGAATTGTTTCTCCTTTTTAAAGCTAAATTAGTGACTTCCACATGTTTTTAGTCTTCTGTCGTTTGTTTTTGTGATTTCGTTGTCTTTGCACGACTCTATTTGTTTTAATTTCCTGTCTTTGTGCGGTGTTTTTTTTATCTTTCGTCTTATTGGGATGTTTATTTGATCCATGTTGAAAAATTAGTTTTGAGCAAGTGCAAATTCCATCAATGATTTTTGCGTCGTCAATGTTGCAGATATGAAAACATGAGTATTTTGGAGATTTGAATATAGTTATATTCGTAGTCATAGATACTCTGTCGTTTTATGCTATTAACATAGATGTTGTGAGATTTTTTTTATAATCAACATTTTTTATTAAAAAAATTGTTTTTCTTTATGATAAACAAACACAAAAATCAACCCATAAAATATTAAAAAAAAATCACTTTATGTTTATAGACAGAAGTCTAATACTAAAATTTATGATTAAATTTCTTTATTTATTTTTAAAGTTAAATTCTTGTTTGAATGACTTTTTTACATGGTGAATGACTTTGTTTTGAAGGAAAGTTTGAATGACTTTCTTTTAATGGTGACTGACTTTTTTCTTAAGGAAAGTTTGAATAACTTTTTGTTATTATCCAAAATAGACTTTTATGTTAATTTATAAGTTCTCGCTAATGAAAACTGTATTTTTACAAATGTTTTTTTATAAATTACGTATACAAACTTATGAATATTACATAAAAACTTATTTATTTGTATAATGTTTTACATAAACTCAAAATAAATCTAATCCAAACGAATTCTATATCCATTCAATTGTAAATAATAAAAAAATATGTTACGTTAACTCTGTAAGATAACAGTCAACAATTTACACCACCAAAAATAACAGTCAACAATTTTCCACACTTTATATGACAATGTAATAATGATATTAATAAATAATAACTAATAATAATATAGTATATTTAAACTATACAATTTATAAAAAAAAAAACAACAATTGTGTAAAAATAAAAATATTTTATAAGCAAATCTGTAAAAAAAAATTATTTGATTTTTATACAACGTCAACTTTTTCTAAAGATCTACTAGTATTTACGTACAAGTGACTGTAATTTAGCGACTTTGTAATTTTTTTTACACCAATGACAATATATAGACATTAATTAAAAAATTACACAACAATACTTAGCTACTAAACTCATGTTTTAAGTGTAACCAAAAAAAAAAAACTCATGTTACAATGAGATTAATTTATATTTAAAAAAGGTAGTGTAAAACTTTTATTTATTATGATATTACTTTGCAATTTTTGTTTTCGGACCAATGAGATTTTTTTTCGTCAAAAAAATAATAATAATAAATCATGTCGACAAATATCGACGTACAAATCAAATCTTTAAAATCCATCCTATTCATGTCATAAGTGATTGTCTATCCTAAAATCTACCTAAGAAATATATTAAATTAATATTTGTAATGTATTGAATCTTCTTGTACTAAAAAGAAAAAAATAGAGAGAGAAAACATAACATAGGTTAACAGAAAAATGAAGAAATCATCGGGAGGCGCGGCAGAGAAGAAACGCGTCCGACGCTCCTCCGCACCAGATCCCTCCTCCGACGTCCCTCCTAGGGTTTCTCTCTCTCTCTCTTGGGTTTCCAATTCCCAATTTTCCATCACCAATTTCTACACTCAATGCATTTTGTTCTCAAATTCTTAGATCGAAATTTCAATTTCATTTTTTTTGTTGCATTTTTAGCCTGTTTTTATTTCAGTTTTTTGCTGATTGGAACTTTGATACAACAAAATTATAAGCATATTTTGCATTATTGATAATAAAAAAACATTTTTTTTTGTATCATAATCTTTTTTAAGCTTGTTTTTACAAACCCTTTTGCTATTCTAGATAGGATTTTCGATAAAGATTATTTTTTTAAGCTGCTTTTTTTATTGGGTAACTTGAAATTGTATTATATTATAGTTCTGATTAACATGACATTTGATCTGTTATGTTTGTGTTTGTGTGTTTTTAGATGTAAAATTGTAAATTATTTAGGATTTATTAAAATTTATGATTTTCTTAAACCTTTATATCCCCTTTGCACATGATCATTTTGTGAACTATGTTTAATTGCAATCTGAATTTGTTTATTTTTATGGGTTATTTCAATTTGATTTGACATACAAAAGCTGTTTGTGTTGTATTGTAACTGTGTTGTTGTTGTTGTGATGTTTTTGGTTTTCAGAAACAAGCTGTGAAGAAGGATGTGTATCAGGTGTTTGCTGAGAAAGTGAGAGACCATAAGGAGTTGGTTTCGAGATGGGCTGTTTTACAGGAGACACGTGTCGAGTATTTTAGAGGGAAGGATTTTGTGAGCTTCTTGAAAAATCATCCGGAGGTTAAAGACATTCTGGAATCAGACAAGAGTTTAGAAACAGAGGACATTGCGAACATTTTACTTGAGAAAAATCTTTTAGTTCGCTGTGATCGTGTGGTAAAAACTCTTCGTCCTGGGAAGAAAAAGCTGTCTACTTGGCCTGCTCATTTAGAAATTTTCCCTGTAAGTAATTTTTCTTGCTGCAATCGTTGTGTTGCAAAGTAATGAGTGCGTTAGAAGTTTAACATATATGTGTTTGCATGTGGACCTGTCAATGTTTCAGTATATTTTTTGCGCTTTGTAGTTATTCCTCTGTTCAAAGGTTAAGCAAATTAAAATGGAAAAATTTTTATGTTCAAAATTTATGGTCACTACCATTGGTCTGTGTAGTTATTCCTCTGCCTGACATGGGTCCAGTCCATGTGCCATGGTGAGAAAGAATGACCTGTTGATCTAATGAACAACATTATTGGCCACTTTTTTTTGCTTGTGGTCTTTTGGTTTTATCTTGTGTAGGTATGTTTGCATCAATGAGTGTCTGTTTCTTGAATTCAAATTGATAATTCGTTTTCCTACTTTTGTGATATCTATGTGCGCTCTGCACCATATTGTATATGATAAAATTGTATTTCTGCAATATGAAAATTGTTTTTGCACTCAATGATAGTTTTACTCTTGAATAAGAATAAAGAAAACATTTGTATACTTTGCTCTGTGATAATATCAGCACACTCTTTTTTTACGCTGCTGTAGTTTAAATGATTAGTTTGTTTGAATCTAACACAATCTGATTATCTTTGTCAGGAACAAGCATTTTCCGAAAATGATGCTTTTTTTGCATGGACATTTGTAAAACGACATCCACTTTGGCAGACACTCCTATCTTTTTTCTGGCCTGTGTTAACATTGGCTATTTGCTTATTTCCCGTGTACCCTCACAGCTGCAAGCTCTTAATACTTTACTCGTGCGCTGGGATCCTTTTTCTCATCCTCTCTCTACTGTTGAGTAAGTTTTTCTTTTCTATATTGTTTGATTGGTCTTGCCTAGTTTCTTTACTTCTGTATATAAAGATATATCCTTATGGGCTGTTACAAATGTTCATGTCTCAATCCAATTTTGTTATATGTTGTGGTACTACACCATGTATACAATTACAACATTTATTCATTTTCTGATGAATATATGTAGTTATGAATGGAGGAGAAAAAAGCCTGTACATTAGGAGATTTTGAAGCCAATCTACCATGTATACTATTATCCATATCAGTTATAATAGATGGGTCTTCGTTTACACTGTTATTTTTAATAGGACCAAAACTGTTTATTGGTTTACTTAAACCACACCTGTATTCTAAACCCCTATTAAATAGCATTGAATCGAACCACCATTTTTCCATAGATTTTGAAGGTAATCTACCATACAATAATTTTAGAAATTTTGCACTTAGATGAGGAAGAAGAAATTGAATTTTAGTTTGATCTGTATGGTGTTTAATTGTTTATCCATGTGGGAGAGTATACTAATAAAGGACTCCTGTCTTCATGATTCCCCTAGATTATTCTGATCTGTGACCTTCCATGAACTGGAGATGGTTATGCTGGTGTTTCTGGTAGTTTTCTAGGGGTTTGCAAGGTTTTGAAAATGCAAGGTTGTTTGGAGTTTTCATCCTAAAAATTTAATATTTGTGATGGAAGAGGGAAGTAAATCTGCTGTTTTTGAATAATCAACTGATTAAAGATGATTTTTTCTCAATAATAATGGAGATATATATGACAAAAAATATGTCTGCTGCAGTGATATTTTTATTATTGAACAACTCACACCCTTTTACTGAAAAATGCACGCCTTCTTGAATTATTTGGATTGGAGACTAGTCTTGAAACCTATAAAATACACCGTATCAATAACATGTGTCTTTATTTTGTGTGCTTTTGTGTTTATTCATGCTTGATGGTATATCATGTGTGCAATCTAATCTTGACCAATTAGATGTTTATTGAAGATAATGACTGTTTAGAACTTTTATGGTCCAATATGTGTGAAAAAGGTTCTTTCAATTTCGTTCATGCATATACCTTGCAGTATTTATTTTCATTATTTCCGTATCTATTGGTACGTTAGCATTAGCCCATATATGATACTTTTGGACTCCTTTACCTTGTTCTATAATAATTTTAACTTGTATCCCTTCTAGAATGTTAATTTCATAACATTTCCCCTAAAGGGCTCAAGGAATAAAATGTTTTTTAACTTCATGTGCGCCTAGCTACCAAGTATTTAAATATTAGTTGTTAATTGTGTTCAAATCTTCTTGATAAATGCACCCTTTTCTTAGGCCTCATGAATATTTTTGTAACATTGTAGTAAGAGGTACAATATTTGGCGTTCTATATATTCTTGTTGGAAAGCGGATCTGGTTTTTCCCTAACATCCTTGCGGAGGAAGCAACACTGCGAGAGTTGTTCAGATTTTGGCCAAAGAAAGATGAAGAGGAAAGGCCGAAATGGACGACAAGGATTTTCTATGCTGTGGTGGCTGTATTGTTCATATTACTTTTGAGGCATCATGCACCTGATGAAGCTGCAAGAGCAAGGTAATTCCTAAACTTTATGAATGAATTTATAGCCTTCCAACTTTTGTTGAACAGAATAATCTTGTTTGCTGTCAGAGCTTAAATTCTTATTTGGTTGGGTCTACGACACCCCATGAAGGGAAAACAATTTGCAGTTTTTCTTTCTCGCCGTTATAACTTGTTGCTTTGGTCTTTGTGCAGGTATCAGAAAAGAGTATCTAACATCATTGATGATGTTCTTGAATGGTCTCCTAGTTTAGCCTTGTCTGGGATGATGGACAAACAGAATGTGACTAATGCCACAGGGTCCGCTGATGCTGCCTCACAAGGCAGCACAACAGGACCGGAGCATGAAGCTCCAACTGACAGTAATGATGAAAAAACTTTCTCGGAACAATATAATACTGAAGAAGTCATTGAAAACATAGAGGATGTAGGTGAAGATGATAAACAGTATGATTAATGGGTAATCATATACCTAAAATACATCTAGTGACTAGATCACAATTTTCCTTTTTAATTGAGTGTAAAAGTACAATGTGTGAAATAATAACAGTAAAAGTGGTTCGCTTTCAAATCGATCCTTATTAGGATAATGTTTTCCTTCCTTGGCGTGCTCATCGTTTCGGCTGTCAGGCTGATCTCTCACATCATCATGCTTTATAATATAAAATATAAAATGATCTTTGCCGATACACACGACGAGTGTCTCTTGATAAACAGGTCAAAATTGACAAAAGAAATGTCTCTACTTGAGTTACACTTTGCATTCAGACTTTTTTAGGACGTTAAGAATAAAATCGGAGGAGGGTAAGGGATGGGGAGGAAAGAATAATGTTTCTCATTGTCTGGGAGAGTTTTTGGAGAGAAAAAAACATGTCACTCTTGATATATTTTTTAAATTTTAGTATTTTAAAAAAAAAAAAAAGATTTTAAGGGAGCGAATGGATTTGGATGGAAATGGAAGAGGAATGAGATTAAAAAAGGGATAGTTCCCCACTTTGTATAAGTTTATCTTTTTTTTTTCATAAGATAAATATTTTAATTTCAGGAAGGGTTTTTGAGAGGTTCTAAAAACTCTTCAAACTAGAAATCAAATAAAAAAGACATGTCTTTCTCTCACATTCAAAACTCTCCCAAACCCATCTAAACCTTTTATAATTTTTGCTAAAATCTTGAGTGGAGAGGGAAAAAATATCGAAAGTTGAGGCAGAATACCGTGTATTTGATTAACTTTCTTTTATAGAAATGGTGAAAAATATTATTTTTTGTTTGGTTATTTTTGTTTTGGAGGGAGGAAAGGGCCACATTCCCTCACACTTAGTACTAGATTTTGACTCTTCTCCAATATTGATGGGTAGCCAAAACTACCCACATGCATAGCTTCACCCTGCACTTGATAGTATTGGCTGATTATCTTTATCTATATGGCATGTCAATGTATTGAGAGGGTAAACGACTTGGATTAACAACCTTGTTTTTGTTTTATACCCAACTCTTCATATATAGGTAAAGATATCTATTGAGGGGGTAGAAAAGATTATGGTCTATACCTATATTGAAAGGAATTCTAAGTTTCGTGTAATTTTTTTCTTTCAAATTATATGTTATTTAAACTCTTTTTTTATTATAAATTGTTGCAAGCGGTTCAAATGACTTGTGTGTGGGCTATTTGAAAAGTTCAAAATGCAAATATCTTTCAACAAAAATATTTTAAAATCTAATAAATTGTTGTCATGGTGGTGACTGAAAATAAATGACAAAGGATTTAAGGCTCAACTTTATCAATATTTTTGGGGTCCTTGGCTTGAGTATTTCGCTTTATTCTTTTTGCATTGCTTCTTGTAATTGTATTTTGTACCGTCGTTACATCTTGTGTTATGGGTAGTGCTCATTAATATATCTTTTTAGTTTATTAAATGAAAAATCAAGTTTGATTTCAAAATATACCTATAAAAATGAAGATGACAAAGCTAAATGGATGGTATAATTTTGTCAACAAATGTGTTATTTAGACAAAACAAAATCGACAATGTATAACATGAGTGTGTGTAACCCAATGTGAGAGAAAAAACAATCAACAACAAATGTGTTAAATGGGTGATATAATTTCCTCATGAGACATGTTAATCAAACACAAAAAAATCAAGATTGTATAAATTACACTCAGGATGAGTGTGTGTATGTGCACACAATCCGATACAAGAGAAAAAAAAATCCATAATAAGAGAAACTAATATAAAAATGAGAGTCATTTTTGTATACGATGTGTCTGTGTCGATTTAACATTTTTCTTTAAATTTATTAAGTTGTGTTAAAACAATCCATCATAAAAGAAACTAATACATTCCTTAAAAAAATAAATAAGAGAAACTAATACAAAAATGACACGTGGACATTTTACTTTAAATTTATTAAGTTGTGTTAAACTCTGTTAGCTTATTGGTTCTGACAATCCAAGTATTGAACTTCTCTCATCATCAATCGCCACCTCCATCCTCAACCAACAAGGCGCCAAGCCACCACTCCCTAAGAAATGACGGTGGCGGAACCTCACCGTATTATGGATCTATAACATGTAACTCAAATATTCCCAGCACACAATGCAACACAAATAAAGGGAATCTCACCAACACACAATGCAACATAGATAAAGGTAATTCCATCCACACAAGGAAAGAAACCCTACCAAAGGGTTTTGCTGAAAAATTGCAGATGATGACGGCGATAGGGAGAGAATGATAATGTCCTTAATATGTTGCAATCACCGAAAATCAATGTTTTTTGTGGGATTGTAGGTCACACTTTCTAGATAATAGAAAGATAATGATCGTGATGGGATTTTCTGTGTTGTTGGAGTTTAGTTAGGGAATTGTTCTAGATAACAGTGGATAGATTTAAAATTAATAATACAGGTGTCAACTGTTTATTGGAGAACAGCAAAAACTGGACTATATAACTATATGTAAGTTTTGTCCTACAATGTATTCAATATTCATATACTACGTTTTGGACAGGACATTTTTATTCATCCTGTATAACTATTCCCTATTCGTATTGTAATACAAGAATATATGAGCTTCAAGTGATGACCACTTTCACATGGAAAAATAAATAAATCAAAAGCTGGTGCATTTTACTATGAAAATGTAATTTATTTAGTTTTTCTATAAATTGAAATCATAGGCAGCAAATAGAAAATGCGACTAGAACTAGATGCATGTTTGATTCTCTTATACTAATGATGTCTCATGTTAACATTCACAACCAACCAGTTAAGTTTACAGAACAAACCCATGAAACAAGAGAGTTTGGTACATAAAAGAGTTTGTTTTCTTCAGTCTTCTGACCTGACCATCCATCCATATCAGCTGAAGTTGACTACCACTAAAACTCTGTACAAAATGCAAAAATGAGAAAAGATTGAAGGATTGATTGATTGCTTGAGACTTCAACAGAAATCACATACCCCAATCACCATTCTTCTCCCCCCCATATTATATCATTCACACCATAAACACAAGAACAAAAGCCAAGAATGATTTGCCGCTTGGCATATATATTGCCAAGAAGATAACCAAGGTAAGGTACTCATTCACCAAATATATCACTAGGATATACAAAACCAACCTCAGCATCTATCCCTCCCATGCAGGAAGGAGGGTCTACTGAATAGCAAGACGCCTCTGCGATGCCTCGTTCGAGGAGATGCTTCCACGTAGCTGCCCTGAACAGTCCCCTTCTTCCACTCTTTCACCCTGATACCTTGAAGATTGCATACCATTGTTGTTATTATGGTAGGAGCCACCACCATTTTCGTTTGATCCTCTTGCATCTTGTCGCATGTTGGGAGAATTCCAGGTTTCCGCAGAGTCTGAAGGCAAAAGTTCTGAACCAGATGAACTAATTGATTGCGACGACAAGACTGGACCAGAGCCATTATCCTTTCCCGAGGCCTCACCATCAGTTTTCTTTGCAAATCGTCCTCCGGTGCCTCTTGCCCTTCTCAAAGCATGCTGATGTCTAGATTCATGAAGATATGGCTGAAAATAATAGATGTTAGCATAACCGTGGCTACCAAGTTCTGTCTCACTTGAAACATATTCTGGACTCATGCCAGTAAAAAATGGTGAAAATCAGCAACTTAGCTCTATTTGCTTTTCTCATTTTACATGAACGTGACTACATACACTGGCAAAATTGGAGTGGAACCCACAAAAAGTTTATGTAGTAAAATCATTTTAGAAATCTAATTTCAAATACCATTTTTCTTGACATTTGTGCAAATAATATATAATTACCACTACCTGCATCTGAGAGCTTATTTTTAACAGCCTAATTCTTGCAGACAAGGATACAATCCTAACTTCCTTGAGCCTCCAACAGCAGATCCATCTAAACATCAAATTAGATGCTGCTGCTTGTTTCAAAAGTGGGTGATTGTTGTTCACAAATGTTTTTACATAATTCTAATGAAGTAAACAAGAACTGACTTTTGCCGCCGTCAATACAGCACAATAATGGATACAACAAACATTACTGCTTTAAAAAAATCAAAGGCTCTATGGTTGAGTCCTATATATTAGAAGCATTTATAGTTTCTCCTTATAGACAACAGCGCATATACATACACATAGACTTGCTACTACATGCACACCGATATATATTTTTAAAATATTCCAGATAAAGACTAAGCAACTGTCGTATGAAATTGTGTAAAAGGTAGACAGAAGCCTTTCTCCATATAAAAAAGACAAATATCCCAAAGGAAAGGAAAATATCATAAAGAAGCATTAGCTCTTACGAATTCGCACCTTTCGAGATTTTATGAGCTTCCTTTCAAGCTCTGCTTTAGCACGAGCTTGTCTTCGCCTCAGAATTCCTTGGTATTGTTTGGCGTTCACATAAACAGGTTCTTGGGCCATCTCAAGGGGCAGAGGCATTCTGGCATGAGGCACTCCTATAAAAGGAGGATATCCCTAATAGTAAAAACAAAACATATGGTTAAATATCACAATGTTATCCAAATATTACCATTAATCAAGAAAATAGAACAAAATGGCAATAACCTTTAAGCAGGTAACAGATTAATGTCACATACCAACGGCTGGTGAGGATAAGCTGCCATCATGCCCCCATAATATGGATCCTGATAAGGATTTGTAGCACATGCCTGCATCAAAAGAATTGGAAGAATACTAGGAGTCCCATCCAGTCCAAATGCATGCAACTACAAGCTCTATAATAACATATTTTCCATTGAAATTATATGCACGAATCAGCAAAGATTTGTGTTCCAGAATAAAGTTACTGATTTGTTGTTTGCAAAAAATGTTTATCTTAACTTGAAAGCAATTGGGGGAAAAAAAACAATAAAGCTTAGGCAAAGACTTACAATTGAATGACCAACAAGTTCAAGCTGAGGAGTCTGTGTGAGGCATTCTTCGCGAATAACTGCAGATGATGCAGTATTCTGCATTCCTTGTTCTTGTCCATAATTTCCTATCAAGAAGAAGAAAAAAAACGTATTTTAGTGCCTCTAAATCAATAGTATTTGGGGGAATGGAAAATTTTCATCAAATGTTAGTTTAAAGTGTAAATCTGTTTATTTCCCCCCTATTTAATTGTTAGTAAATAATTAAACGATATTCTAAAGCACCTGATTGATTGGGAGCAGCAGGCTGTGAATCCTTAGCAGCATCATCATCTTCCTCATTCATCTCACTATTGGACAAAGACTGGCCTTCCTCATTGGATTCTGAATCACCATTAGGACAATCAAGAGAGGATGAATTGGCACCAGACATTGTTTGCGCTACAGGATTGTATCCAACACCACGCCACCAAGGTTCAGAATAAGCACCACCGGGCTGAAAGGAATGAGGATCTGACCTCGGTTGATTTGCAGTTTCGGACTTGGGTTGCATATCCTCAGATCCCTACAAAAATTACAAGTATAGTTTATACACAAATCTTATCCCTTATGGTAAAATAAAACTGGCCAATCACAGTCACAAAATGCAGTAATCCACAGTGAAATTGATTATGACCAAGCTCACAAAAAGATATCCTTATTCAATCAAAAGTTACAAAACAACCCATGTTAACTTTTATATACTTTACCATATATTGGAGTTGTAAATCTTGACACAAAACATCTCTCAACTAAAACCTACAACTAAAACTGAGTGATTGGACTCAAGTGGCAAATGAACTCTTAACTCTACCTAAAGACGAATTGTTCGGGAGAACCCGAGTTTGATTTCTAGGTGGAACAATTCTAGACTAGACTTTACTTACCTCTGGACTGAAATCCAGATTATCAGGCCCATTCCCTACGAACCCGAGGGATAACAAAAAAAAAAAATACAGATATAGAATTTACACAAGAGGAACAAAAACTGTAATACTATGCCACAACTTTTGAGGTCATATTTGGTCAAACAGAATCACATGAAACATAAGGCATAACAGAATTTCGGTTATGACATCCGTACACTACCTATGAAGCTCTGTTTAACAGAATTTCGAAAAATTTGTTACTTAACTACCCAATTTTCTACCTTTCACCCACATTCACAATCAAACCTAGCTCAGAGAAAAATCCTCTTTTTCGTATTTGAAAAAAAAAACAATCTTTCTGTGATTCCAAACAAGAATTCACACAGAACAAGACATGCAATCAGAGAATTGTTCGACCCAGACTCAGAAAAACAAAAACAACCCAAAATTCTGTACGAAAACCCTAATCCCTAATAAGCATCAGAAAACGACGAATTACGCAATCAAAAAAATCGGAAAAATTGATCAAGAGAGAAATCGAAGCTGAATCAAAGCGTGCACTTACCTGAGGAAGAAGGAAAAAAGAACCCTAGATTTTGGAGTTGTGATTCTGATTGAAATTGAAATTGAAAATTCAAAGGGGCTAATCTGATTCCTCTCCCTCTCTCTCTCTCTCTCTCTTTCACGCGCACACACAGAGAAACACTGTTCTCTGAATTTAGTATCAGAAATTAATAACACACCAATAATATTAGAGATAATTAACATTTTTTAAAAATATAAATAAAATCAAAATACTATTTGTTACACTCAAAAGTCTTGGTCTTTGTAGGTCTTGAGTAAGGTGTATTTTGCATTATTTAATAATCTTTGTTATAAGGGAAAAAACATTAAAAGCAATAATTATTTTTTGTGGGGATTAAAAGCAGTATTTTTTTTGTTATTAATTGTTGTACTTTTGGATATTTTTAAAAATATATTCTTTGTTATATATCTATACTATATAAAAAGAGAATACATAAGTTTGTGTTGACTTTTTTTATTACCAATTTTACTCTTTATTTAAACTATTTTATTTACGATTTTATCTTTAATAATATCATTTTAAATTTTTATTTTAAATAATTAAATCCTATTAAAATAGGAAATATCTCACTGCAATATTATCTATATTATATATGAAAGGATATATATTTTGAGCTAAATTTTTTATAATTCTAATTATACTCTTAAACAAATTTTCTATATTGATGTTATATTGTTGGTGGTATTGAAAAAGATAAAGATTTATATTATATTTGTTAAATCACTGTGGTCATTGAAAAATATAAACAAGGTTTTATGGGTTTGTTACATTTAAAAGTCACAAACATTTGTGTTTATAATTTTAATAAAAATCAACATTGCATATAAAATATTGTTCGTAATTTATAGATGTTAGGGCAATAAAAATGTATGTCTTTTTGCTAGTTATTATATATAAACAAAATACATTGTTTTGGAGAAACTTATACAATACTAATTTACCCTTAAACAAATTTGATGTTACGTTGTTGGTGTCACTCAAAAAGATAAAAATATATATTATATTTGTTATATTATCAGTCTCATTAAAGAAGACAAGTATAGTATTTTTAAGTATGAAATTGCAAAATATATATACCAACAATTTTAATCAAAATTTTATAAAAATAAGTGCTCATAATTTAACGCATTAGCACAATAAAAAAGATTGCGTAGACAAAACAGAGTGTTTCTCTAAATGCTAGTATCCATAACAAACATTAAGAGTAATTTTATTTAGAAGAAACTTGAATAGTTAGGTAAGTGAACCGTTTGAATTAGAAGATTTAAGGAGTTGAAAAGTTAAAAGTTTAAGTCTTAACAAAGAGAAAATCTAACATACTAATATTTAATTAAAAAATTAATTGATAATTAACATATAATTGTATAGATTTTATTTTGTCACGCCATAATTAATTTACTGAATTTTCTAAATGGTGTCCATGACACATGTTAAGGAATCAAATATTAAATTTTGTTCTAAAACTTGTGTTAAAAATGACAATTTTTAAAAATTAATACGCAGCTTTCAAGTTAAAACTTTTTTGATTTCTTAATTGGTAGGGTGTTTACCATTTAAGACTCGATATCTAATAGATATCTCTAATGTGGAAATTTTTTTTGAAGATCTCTTAAAACTCAGGGTCTCACTTAAGACCACAATCTTAAGTGGACCTCATATCACTTTTCAATAAAATAATCACTATTTGAGTTGATTTTGTTGTTTTTCATTAATAAATAGTTATTGGTGTGACCCATTTAAACCTTTTGATATACGATCTCCATTGAAGTAGTTGAATACCTATTAATAAAAAAATAATAAAAAAGTGATGTGTCCATATGAAACTCTTTTAAAACCTTAAATGCGAGGGTCTCCGTTGTGGATGATTCGAGGGTCTATTCACTTGCAAGTTCCATCATGGCATCATCTAATGATGTAATGATGACGTTACCTTCTAGTGGGACCAACAAGTTTTAAAATTGTGACACAGTGTCCAAGATTGGAAACAAAAACACGGTGTAGGGTAACGGGCGATAGCGGGTTACAAGGGAAGAGTGGTCGGGTGGCTGGAGGTTTGTATGTGGCCCACGTGACACGCACTTGACTTGCTGAAATTTATGGAACGCGTGGCTTCTACGTGGGGACCATGTAGTACCAACGTTGACAGCAGCCCTATCCATGTGTCCTCTGTTTTGCGTTTTTTTTGATGCTTAAATTGACACCCTTCTTGTTTTTTCCTTTTATTTATTATTTATGGTTTTATGATTTATCATTGGTCAAAAACTAATATATGGTCTTAAGACATTTGTTAATTAACTAAATATAAAAATATAATATTAAAGATTGTATGTCAATTATTTTTATTTTTACAAAAATGTGTATTTAACTTTAGTTGGATCGATCGTTGAAATATTAATTCTCATGAGCTTAACTTAGTTGGTAGAGACAACACATAATATATGCAAGGTTTGAGGATCAAAACCTGACCACATCCAAAAAAATTGTTGAAATATTAACTGTAAAATACACGAAATCTGAAAATGGTCATTATTAAAAAAAAAAACCATAGATTATATTTCATTTAACAAATACTTAAATCACATTCCGACAAGAACAAGCTAAAAATTAAGCTTGGTATTTTCTCTAAACCACCGTGAGTTTTGTTTGTTAAGCTTGATATTTTCTCTGGAAGATATCATAGTGGGTTCAACAAAAATTAAGCTTAATGTTTTGGATCAAGAATGTTTTATCTAATTTTAAACAACGATTAAAAAAATGAGAGTAAATGAGAGAAAGAATGGCGACCAACCTAGGGTTTACTTAGGGCAACCGCGTCAGAGCTTTTCTCCGGCGGAGAGATACATAGGGGGGAGCTGGGTCCAGCCAGGGTGGCAGAAAGTGGGGGGGATAAG
>Ga0315914_1001948_pt1 | contig 31507 bp, 17 predicted proteins | sample MpolenodulesMG_FD_203920 | JGI IMG/M metagenome (GOLD analysis project Ga0315914, IMG submission 203920) | Medicago polymorpha root nodule microbial communities from Los Angeles, California, United States - elongated nodules | ecosystem: Host-associated > Plants > Roots > Nodule | place: USA...
TCCTATCCTTAATAAAATTCACTCAAGAGCACACATTAAATAACCAAATAAAATTATAATCTTAATTTTAATACAAGAGTTTGTTTATCATTTAAAAACAATTTTAAAGGGATTTTTGCTTCAACATATATATATAAGAGAGAAAGTTGTTAAAAAATTATTATTCCAACTTCATTTATCTAAAGATATTTTCACACGTGATTACATTTGGGTTCTGCTATGGTAGGCAAGTAATTTAATATCGCTGCAACCACATATTTATATCCCATCTATAATTACTGTTCTAGGAAAAGAAATTAGCTAGGTGGGACACACCACCAGCCTCATTTAGGTAGTGTTTGGTTGTGAGAAGAAAGTAAGAAGAGAGAAAAAGGTGAGAAAGAGTGTGAAAAGAGAGAAACAGGTGAGAAATAGAGTTGATTTGATAGGTTGTTTGATACAAGAGAAAGATAGAAGAGATAGAGAAGAAAGAAGTGTTGATTATTTTGAAATGTACCAAAATACCCCTAATTGAAAAACTTATATAAAAATTAGTATAATGTTTTAAATAACTTAAATATATTTTCTAGTAATTTAATTTTCTAGTAAATAACTTAATAAAAATTATTTTACCTGTTAGATTTTTTTTCCAATTGAAAGTAACATACATTTTAGATTACTTTTGTAATTTTAGAAATTATAAATTTGAATTGATAAATATTGTTTTTTTTAAACAGAATATTTTTATTATAACTTTTAGTTTTAAATTTAATTGACTAAATCAACTTATACAAACACGTATTTCCTTTCGTCTCAGCCATAATCACTTTTTTGTTAGTATTAACTTCTTCTCCAAACATAATTTTTTAGTTTTAAATTAAACTTATCCTTCTCTAAACACAAATTTTCAGTTTTAAATTAATATAGTTTTTTTATAAGTCCATCCATCAAAGATTGTTAATATAGTTCCTTTAAATTAGTTTTTTCTTTAACTAAATTCAAAGCAGACTTAAAATAAGATTCCATGATAGCATTATTGTTCCTTCCTTTATAATTTAACACTCTAATATGATGCATTCTCCTTGAAGAAAATCTCCCAACGCACACTACAACGGTTATTAGGTTTCAAATCAATCCATATGATATGGTCATCAATCTTAGAGATAGATAAAAAAACAGAGTTGAAATAAAGATGATTTAGGAAAGAGTATAAATTAGCAATATTAGAACAAAAGATTAACAATACTAAAAAGTACCGCCATATATCCTCGACACCATTCACATTTAATATCATTCTTAGTTTATTGATGGAAAATACCATCAAAATCATAGGTCTAACAAAGTTTATGTCATCATCAAACATGTCGTCATGATAATTTTCATAGTTTAAATAGAATTCTATGTTGATGAATTGTTTCACGGTATTAGAGGCGATATACATTCTTTTATGTAAGGTGTTTAACACACCCTCAATTGTGACTCCCGCATAGATAAATTGTTTTATATTCGGTGCCACAAATTCCACAATCAACACCTATGGATGAGGGGGTATAAGGACATCTCCGGTGAGAGCTGTTAATGTAGCAGTAAAAAAAATGTTGCTGAGTTCAAAAAGTTTTATACAACCTCTTTTGAATTCATCCATCCATCACAAATCACTAAAGCAAATGCATACCCACTGAGAGCCCCTTTAACGGACCTTAAAGACCTTAAATGTTGGCATAAGGTCTTTGAGCTTGAAGGAAAACTACATCTTTTATAACACCCTTCAATTTTTCAGACAAACATTTTATATCATTGAAAGCGTTTGGAAAATGGAGTCGACAACTTGGACACATTCTACTACTTATCATCCAATTTTTGTAAGCACAGTCATAACAAAACAAGTGGTTGCGTTGAAGGTTGGAATCAACCACCTTATCATTACAAACAGAGCATGTTTCTTCTTCCTCTTTTCTTATGTAGAGCTTTCTGGTGCGCTTTTCATCATCAAAGTTGGTAAAATCAGAAGAATTGACGTAAGAAGGATGAATGCACGTTAACCTCTATTTTAAAGGAATTACAAAATGAATTAATGTTGTTTGTTGACCACCTCCAAATGCCATCAATTGGGTTGAACCTTCTGCCAAGTCTCAAAGAATCATAAAATTGATGCCTATATGCATCATCATCGTGTGATGATAGGTGTATTGTAACCGTTATGTCCATTTGGATAATGGAATACAATTATTTTTGTTCTTCTCTTTCCATCAGATGAATTTTCGGTGCTTTAGTTTTCATAGTACAATACTTCTTATCAAAATTAAAACGTATAATATAATACCAATATAAGATTTGTATGTTGCACAAATACTCTTCTAAATGTTCTGTGTTTTAAGTACAAAGTCTTACATATATAGCATGCATTAAAATTTAATTTAAATTCAAATTAGATGGTGGTAAGTTAATTTAAACTTAATTATACATATTAATATTTTAGTGTCCATTAAACTTTAGAGCATAAGATGGTTGTGATATCAAACTAAGAAGTAGATTTAAATGACTTCACTAACAACTTATTTTAAATGATATTTTAAATATGAGCTAAGTATAAGTATTATTTTTGTTTGCGTATAAAGTTAGAGTTTTAAGAAAGAGAAAAAGAAGGTTGGACTCATAAAACATAATCCTAAATAAAAAGACGATAGAGGAATGAAAAAGAAAATAAGAAAGTTGTTGGGTTTTGTATTGTGTTGGCCGCATTTTGTTAAAACAAGTTGTTCTAGCAAGATGTTGAACCAGATGTCCTAAACATATTAGTTCAATATTTTGTACCAGATGTGTTTCGCAATATTGGAAGATTATATTTTTGCGTGAAATCCTTGAAGATTTTATTCACGTGACTTATACTCCAAAAGGCGTGTGTCTCTCATGTTTTTTCGCTATTTCACGGAACATTTTGCTAATGATTATTTCTTAGATTTTTCCAATATATATATAGCACCACTAACCCTAGGTTGCTCCCCAAGTTGGGTTGGGTTAGTGGGCTTTAGGATAAAAAAGAATTGTATATTGACATGTGTGCAACGGTTGATTGCGACATATATTTTGGAATGAAGAGGGTATTGAGTTATGCTAACAAATGTCTTCAGGACACTTGTTTAAAATTCAAAAAAGGAGATAATTTTGAGTAAGTGTTGTTGTCCATGATTAAATTTTTGTTTTTTTGCGTTTACATTTACATAACATATCTAGATTATCATAAATGATTTCGGATTAAAATTTTTTTTTATGAAAAATACTTACCATAAAAGTTTAAAAAGGTTTATGAAACATACATAACATAAAGATTTAAAAAATATTTATTGAAAATACATACGATAAAGTTTTGAAAAAAGGTTTTTGAAACAACATACCATAAAAGTGTAAAATAAAGTTTGTTTAAAATACATATCATAAAGATTTAAAACAAAATTTATGAAAAAAACGGTTTAAAAAAGTTTACAACCGAATATAAATTGTGTGTTAATCATGTTTTAGCGATTTTCAAAAGAACAACAAAACATACCAAAAAGTTAAAAAAAAAATGTTTATGAACAAAACATTTGACTTTTATGTGGGGGTGAACTCATACCATAACGATTTAAAAAGGTTTATGGAAATATCAGTTACCATAAAAGTTTATGAAAAATACGTACCTTATATTGATGTCGGGGTGAACATGACAAAAAAAGGTAATATTGAAATTTTTGATAATTTGTTGGGGTGAATGTATTTATGCAGGGTATATGGTAACTTTATTTTTTTAAAAGAAAGTGATAGTGATACTAGAGCTATCAAAAAACAAAGGCATACTAGACCTCTTAAAATATGTGTTAATTTTAGTTGCTAACAATGTGATACTAGACCTTTCAAAAAACAAAGTGATACTAGACACTTGAAGTGAACGATTTTGTGTGTTGTTTTTTTTTTAAATAAAAAAAATACAATAAGATTATTTTTATTAATTTCCAAAATGCACGATTTCTCTCGATCACAATAATTCATTTCATTCCCTAAAAAAAATCATTTGAAGAGTATCTCATCTTCTTATTAATAAATCAAATGAACACATTTTTGAAAAAAATCAAAATATGAAATGTTTTACAAAGTAAAAAGGACCTAATAAACTAAAAAAAAATTACTCTAATGTCTATGAAAATACTTGAATGGATAAATTTTAGTCACAAAATTTGAACACGCATACAAAATAGGGGAAACTAAATAAATAATAAAAGCTAAGAAAAAAAGATAAAAAATATTAGTAAAAAATAAAAAGTTGTAAAAGGGAGATGTGAACATGGGATTAAAGCCAAAATGTAGTTAACTTATGTCAGTTCCTCAACGATAATTAATTATTGTTGATGGTAGTTGATTAATTTCCATATGTGTTTCGAAAATATTAAATGTGACATGATCCTCTTTTTTTTAAGGTTCACTTGTTGTCCCCCTAATATGACTCTAATACGACCTTATCATCTCCAGAAACACAACCAAATTCTATTGTGTGAGTTAATTAAGATTATGGGGTTAGATATGGTCTTTAATCTTTATGTCTTGGTTCTGCTTATAAAAATAAATTTACAGAAAGTATTGCACTCTCTCTAATATGGAGTATTATCTAATATGATATTGCACGACTTCACTAGTCAATTTGTTACGAAAGTTGTTGTTGACACATATGGTAGGGCTGAAAAACACATGTAAAAGACAAAATGTCTATGCGGCAGTTAACTACCGAAGTAAGGAACCGACTGCAGTTAACTACTGAAGTTCCTATGGCAGTTAACTGCCGACAAAAAAAGAAAAAAAAAACCTCGGCACTTAAGTGCGGAAGAACTCATCAAATTTTTTTAAAAAAATATTATACTATGCTATGCCATGTACATCTTCTTTGCATTGCTTTGTTTGTAAACGATTTAGAATATTGGCTTGTTAAAAAAAATACTCCACTCAAACCAACCTTATATCCCCTATAAACACATAATTACAATGAATATTTTCATCTTTAGTTCAAAAAAAAAAATCTTTATCCCCCATATCGGTCCATTTCTTCTTCCCTCATTCCTCTCGATAAGTCAACATTTATGCAAAATACTATACCATTTGGAAATTCATGGTAGCATTGCTAAAAAATAGTGGTTATACCCACTAACTCTTACAATATTAGAAAACAATGCAGCGATTTATGGATGAAACCACCACCAAGTTATATTATTTAGAACACTTAAGTAGTGCAAATTAAATTACTATTTATATCTTATATGTTTTTGAAGCAGTGGTGGGACACAATCACAACTCAATGTTTTGCATATTTCTCTTCACAAATGTTGATAGTTTTGTGATATAAGTGCACTTTGAAATATAAGTGCTACATTATCATATCATATAGTATTTATATAAAAAAAAATTGATATGAGTTCTTCGGCACTTAAGTGCTCAGGTTTTTTTTTCTTTTCTTTTTTCGTCGGCAGTTAACTGTCGAAGGAACTTCGGTAGTTAACTGCAGCCGGTTCCTTACTTCGGTAGTTAACTACCGCATGAACATTTTTGTCTTTTACATGTGTTTTTCAGCCCTATCATATCTGTCAACAATAATTTTCATTTGTTACGAGGAGGAAAGAAGAAAATATCGGTTGAACGGTAAAAATGAGGGGTATTAGTTGGTCAATTGGAGGGACCAACAATCTTGCGAGACTAAATTCATAGGAACTCAATACTTTATTTTGTTCTCTTTTTTTCTTTTATTGATTTCTTTTTCTTCTTTTCTCTATATAACCAAAAACTATTATGCTTCTTCTATCGATTTCTTTTTCTTCTTATATAACCAAAAGCATTCTAGTTAAATGTTTGATAATAATCTTTGTAATCATATTTCAAAATCAATAATTAAATCATTTTTAATATTAAGACCCAATTAGCAGGGGTAATTCATCAACTTTTGATTCATAATAAAGCAAAATTGGATATGTTTCCTTTAAAAACAACAAAAAATATTAAAGACTTTTTAAATCGAAACAATTTTTTACAATATTAAGCAGCACAAAAATAAACCATATATACATTTTCATGATTTTTTTTTTGAAGAAATGGTTTTTAAATTTTTAAGTGAATTAATTAATCTAGTAAAAAAGGTGAATCAATTAATAATATCAAAATTTATTAGTGGATAAAATAATTAAAACTAATAAAATAAAAACTATTAAGTAAATGAAGAAAAAAAAGTTGAGGCCAAGATGCCACCTTACTTGCAACTCCCTTGAACCAGCCTTGCCAATAAGTTTAAAATTTTAATTACATACTTAAAATCACATTGAGTTTGACAAAACCACAGTGTTACATCATAATTTTGTTGAAGTTTTAGAGTCTTTTGTAAAAGAAAAATCCTGCTTTTTGCGAATGTCGATTACAAGAAATCAACGAATACACATTTACCAATTTTTGTTTAAATTCATTTCATAATCATAATCCGTAATAACCTTCATCGTCAAAGCAACTTTTAATTCAACAACGCAATTAAACTTAATTGATTAGTGAGTTTCACCAAAAGACAAATGGTTCGAAAGAATCAAAACTTACTTCATGGTGAAACAATTCTTGACTCAAATTTATTTCATATTTAGATTACATGAGACCTCCCCTTGAGAACCAAAGAGTCAAAAGAAGAAAAAACATCTTAATTCTTGTCAAACTTAGTGACAATTTAAACTTTAAAGATATACTAAAGCAAATCCAGTCAACATCTATTACTCATAATCAATTGTTTTTATTATTTAAGCTAAATTATCAAAAAGATTTAATTTCCATAAATATCCTATATACTATAATAAATATAAATAGATTAGGACAATCCCATAATTTTGAACTAAAATCAAGAAAAACCACCATTAGATGAGTTGACTTGGTGTTATACAAAACGGAGGGGTTACAGTCCTTCACTCCCTCAGCGGGCCCAAGTACGTGTCCTACCAATTTGAATTCAAACCATAATAACGTTACAAAACCATACCTCAGGTTCGTAATCCAAACCTAAACCCGAACCAAACCATAATACTAAACCAACACTTCTCTTCACAACACACCCACTTCAAAAAGTTCCTTTTTTTCTCTTCTCATTCTTCAGCTTCCAACAAAAAATCTTTACTTTTCTTCTCTGATCATCATTTTCTTTCTCAATTTTGTAGAAAAAAGATTTTGGGTTTCTTTGCTTTTTCTTCAATTGTTGTTTTTTGTTGTTGATTGTTGATGATCATGATGGAGAATTGTTCAAGAAACGGGTTTCATGATTTCAAAATGTCTTCAAGAAAAGCTGAAGAAGCAGGTTAGTTTCTATTGGTTTTGTGTTTGTATCATGTTACAATGTTGAATGATTATGAAGAAAAAAAAATGTCTTTTTTTTAGTTATATTGAATTTTTATTTGAATTTTGTAGCTTTGAGACGTTATGAAGCAACCCAATGGCTTGAAAACCAAGTGGGTCCTCTTGGAATATCAAATCAACCTACAGAGAGAGAACTTGTTTCTTGCTTGAGAAATGGTCTCATTCTTTGTAAAGCCATTAACAAGATTCATCCTGGTGCAGTACCTAAGGTATTGTAATTCAATTATGGAATGATCAATAATTAATTGTGTATATTTAAAACAAATGGAATGTTTTAATTGAGAAATTTGACTGTTTGAATTTGACATTTGAATTTTAATTTTGTCATAAATGCTTACCTTTATGTGATGTTAATTTTGTTAGGTTGTTGATACTCAAGTGCCATTACAACAATCACTTGCTTGGGATTCTCAGCCTTTACCTGCCTATCAGTATTTTGAAAATGTGCGCAATTTTCTTAACGCTGCTGATGAATTAAAGCTTTCGGCTTTTGAAGCTTCTGATCTTGAGAGGGTAGGTTATTTATGAATTTCAAAATTTTCATATACACAGCAAAATGATTATTTTCATGTTTGTGCAAATAGTGTAATGAGAAGAAAAAAAGAAGTGCTTTATTGGTAAATTTAGAAAACCGGTGTTTTAAATGACGGGCTGCGTTGTCATTCTTCAAATGTGACCTAAATTGAGGTCAAGTTGTGGTCATGGATAAATTATTGATGTTGAGGCCTAGGTCGTGGTCATGAATCTTGTTTTAAAACCTTCGATATATCTTGTTGTTTTTAGGCTTTTGGTTTTGGATTAACAAGTATGTTGTTGGTCATTTGTTTTTCAGGAAAGTGTAGAGAATGGTTCTGCAGGAAAAATTGTTGATTGTATTCTATCACTTAAATGGTTTCATGAGTCGAAGCAGATGAGCAATCAAAGTGGATCCAGCAAACGCTCAAAATCTCCTTTAGTTTTGCAATCAATCAATAGATTGCAACAAAAAGCCACTACTGCATTACCCTCTGATGCATGTAGGCGTTTGGATTTGTCTGCAACATCGGAAATAAAGCCTCCTGCTGAGAGTAATGTTCAAAAACAAGAAGGTTCATTTTCTCAATCTTACGCATATTAGTATCTGATGCATTGATTTGAATTTGAGTTTAAACTTTTATTGAATTTTAATCCGTTAGCTGATGGCTAGCTGCACAGTATAATATTAATGATCAGACTTTGCTAGTTGACATTTTGCATTTTGCCTTGTAAGTTTTCAAACCTACTCAAAGACAAAAAGGATGAAAGTATTTTGGACTTGTGTGCATCATGGGCTAATTTTTTGCTTCAAATAAATATAAATATTTAACCTTTTTCATGATTTATTCAGTAACTTCGTATTATTGGAAAAGGAACACAAGTTAAGATACTCTACTCCATGTCAATTCGTTAAAAAGCATTTGTGCATAGGTCATAGGTGTATATTGTTTGATGTATATCTAGTCAGACCTTGTGTCCCTAATAATTGTATTCTTGCTACTACCTTCATTGGATGCAGCAGAAACTGTGGACTCACTTGCCAAGATGCTCGTTGACCGTATGCTTGATGCCAAAGAAAATATCGATGGAAAGCTTTTTGCTTCTATTCGTAATGGAAACCTGGTAATCATAATTTGTACCTGTAATCATGTAAACAAATGTGTTTAATTAACATTAGTTTGCAGATGAGTATTTTGTCTCCCACCTAATCATTATTTAATCTTTACTGCAGGATCGAATAGACCTATTTAATCAGATTTTGACTGGTTGTTGTGGGGAACAGCCATCTATGAAGTTCCCTGAGGTTAGTTGGAGATTTTCCAAAGTTATCTTTTTTGGTGCTAATTCATAACGAGTAATATAATTGACCAGTCTTCATGCTGTAAATTATGCTAAGTTGTTAAGATAATAATTAATAAATATACATAATTAAGAACAATCATCCTTGGTTTTTATTTTTTGGCTGAAGAATGCCCTTGTCAATATTATAACTCTTGATGTATGTTGCTTGTGGTCTTTTTACGCTTAAGAACCAATGTTGTGGTCAGAGTTAATTAATTGTTTGATATACCAAATGTATTCATTAATCATGCGGAGAAACAATTCCTTAATCTACAAATCATGTTTATCAAACCAATCTGGTTTGAACATTTTGAGTAAAAACATATGAAAGGATATACATAAGGGTTATTTTCTTATTCCATCATGTTTATTTCCATGGATTGCTTGCTCATTCTATTAGCAGAAGCAATCTAAATATTTTAAAAAAGGATTTTTTTTTCATGAAATATTGTGAATGTAAATATTCTTTCTATGCCAAAGCTTTTCTCTTATAATACATAACATAAGACTTCTTGGCCTAAAACAGTTGCTACCAAAGAATTTAAAAAAAGAAGGGAGTAGCTTACCACCTCATTTCACTTCCAAACCTACAGAATCAGACACTTTCTCTGCACGTCAAACTCCCAAGGTACCATCTGTTTTTCCTGTAATTTTTTTCTTTTCAAATAAAGATTTTAATTGATCACTTGACTTGTTGTGTTCTTTCCGAATTTGTCCCTGCTCCAAAATCAAAGAAATTTCAATTAAATTTGTTTCTAATTTTTTTTTACTACATTTAAGTAAAAAAAAATAGAGGTACATCTATGTCAATTTTGAATACTAATTTAGCCATGTGCATTTCATACAGTGTTACAGAGCTTGCTCTGGAAAGTGCACTTGCAACCACAAGCATCTCATAGATATACAGAAAAAAGAACTTCGGGTAGGCATTTGCGCAGCTTTAAATAGGTTTCTACTGCAATTTTGAGATATTATAGCATATATATTTAGTTTAAGCATGAAACAGCCTGCAATTTTGAGACAATGTTTGTAAATCACGTGTTCACTCAGGATCTCAAAGCATTGAAATTGAAAATAAAGAATGAGTTTGAAGAGATGCAATCACAGTTTCAGAGATTTTTCAATGACATAGGTATATGAATAGCCATTAACTTTGCAAGCTTCTTGTCTTTTACATCATATTGACAAAAGTAGAGATAGTTTTTAATGGTTTTGTGTTACTTCATGAATTCAGGTTGTCAAGTTAATGAGATGTCAACCAAAGCTCTTGGCTATCAAAAAGTAGTCGAAGAGAACAGAAAACTATATAACATGGTCCAAGATTTGAAAGGTTTTTTCACTTCTAGATTTAAGGGTCACTTTCTTTTTCACTATCCTTGATCTCCAAGTAATCTTCGTCTACCTACATTTTCAAATGCAAAATGCAGGCAACATTCGAGTATATTGCAGAATCAGACCTACATTTAGGGCTGAATCCAAGACTGTAGTTGATTTCATTGGGGAAGACGGATCTCTGTGCATTTTAGATCCATCAAAAACACTAAAAGATGGAAGAAAACTGTTTCAGTTTAATCGAATTTTTGGTCCAACAGCTGGCCAAGGTAGAGTTCTAAAAGCTACATAGTATAATAAATTTGTGCACACTCATTTGACCGACTTTACTCCCCCCTCTTTCTCTTTCCATCTCTTTGTTGAAATTTACTATTTTGTACTCAGATGAGGTTTATAGGGACACTCAACCATTAATTAGATCAGTGATGGATGGATACAACGTTTGTATTTTTGCTTATGGTCAAACTGGATCTGGGAAGACTCACACAATGGTAAAATACTTGATTTAATTTTGCTTTAGCTTCAGTTACACTATAGTTCTGTTTTAAATTCAATTAAAAATAAGATACATGCAATTATTTGTTCTTTTGTATCATTATCATAGCCTTTGACCAATGCACAAACCATCTAAACTTTAATTATTTTTTTAATGTGGCAGAGTGGTCCTTCAGGTGGAACATCCAAGGATATGGGGATCAATTATCTGGCTCTTAATGATTTGTTTCAAATGTCTAGTGAAAGGAAGGACAACATAAAGTATGAAATTTATGTCCAAATGGTCGAGATTTACAATGAGCAAGTAAGAGATCTACTTGCAGAGGACAAAACAGAAAACAAATATCCTTTTAAATATTCCTTCTTCAATATATATTGTCAGAAATATATTCATACTATTGTTCTAAAGATAAGGCGGAGAAATATGCTTTATTTTTAGTCGTTTGATCTTACTATTTGCAAGTAGTTTATTTCCTTAACTAACCTCACATTAGAGATCCGGAGCTGCAACGATGATGGTTTGAGCCTTCCTGATGCTAGATTGCGGTCAGTGAAATCTACAACGGATGTTATGACCCTCATGAAACTTGGAGAGGTTAACCGTGCTGTCAGTTCTACTGCAATCAACAATAGGAGTAGTCGTTCACACAGGTGAGTTTTCACTTTTCAGGAGTGCTAATGATGTATTTCCCTTTCTGTAATGCTTTTGGGTTTAGGCGCTTACTGATAAGACTCTTCAACGTGTCACAGTGTACTTACTGTGCATGTTAGTGGCAAAGATACATCCGGGAACTGCATTCGCAGTTGCCTTCATTTAGTAGACCTTGCCGGAAGTGAAAGAGTAGACAAGTCTGAAGTCACAGGAGATAGACTAAAGGAAGCGCTATACATTAACAAGTCTCTTTCCTGTTTGGGAGATGTAATCACAGCACTGGCTCAGAAGAATTCTCACATTCCTTACAGGAACAGCAAACTCACACTTCTTTTGCAGGACTCCTTAGGTACACACTTGTGTCCATTATGTCAAAGAAAAGCTTTGGAGACTCTACCTTGGTTATTTCACCATATGACATCATGTTAATGTTTTCTTTGGAAATTTTTGTAGGTGGACATGCTAAAACATTGATGTTTGCGCATGTGAGTCCCGAAGCAGATTCCTTTGGTGAAACAGTGAGTACTCTGAAGTTTGCTCAGAGGGTTTCCACTGTGGAACTTGGGGCAGCCCGGATGAACAAAGAAACCAATGAGGTTATGCAACTTAAAGCACAGGTAAGAATATTTACTTCCAAGTCTTAAATCTTAACTTCTTGGAGACTAAGAATCAGACTCATTCACCTGGTATCATAGTGTGTTTAACTTCCTCTGTTTTTTTTTGGTATGGATACTAGGTTGAGAACCTTAAGATTGCATTGGCAAACAAGGAAAACCCAAAACCAATGTTCAATAGAACTAAAGAATTCGACACTCCGCTAGAAAAAACTCCACTCCGCCCACGAAGACTTAGTATTGAGAATTGCAGCGGAATAAAGACCAACAAATCTGTGAAAGCTGATGATAAAAATGGAGCTAAATCACCTTCTTACATAGCCCGTTCAAGAAGACTAAGCTTGGAAGGTCCAAGAACTGTCAAAAAAGCACCAGCATGTGTAAACAAAACTTTACAGTTTGAGCCAATGTCTCAACAGCAAGATCCAGAAGCAGTGTCAAAGCTAAATGGCCAATTAAGCAATGGCAATTCCAGGTCAGAGTTGCACGTCAAAGCTCCTCCAAGTCCTACGAACATCTATCAGAAGAGGTGTATAAAAGTTGATAGTGAAGTCCAAAGTCACCCTCTTGATCTACCTCAAACACCTGAAGCACACATGCTAGATAAAAATGATTCAAACAGAATTGTGCCAAGTGACATTGCTGATTCCATAACAGCTAAGGTGATTGGTAGCACAAATGCAAAAGGTTCCCAGTTTAGAAGGTCCCTGAGAACAATTGGGAAACTGATTAATGGACCTGATAAGAAGTATGCTTTCTTTAGGCTTCTAAACTTGGTGTTTTTAAACCTTTTTACCAATGTTTTCAAGTGTTTTACTGAATCTTTTATTTTGAAAATATGCAGAAACCAACAAATTATGGTTGAAGTGAAGTCACCTGTCAAGGGAAGCAGCACTTATGGAAGTCAGATAAAGTCGCCAATAGCAGCCAGTGAGAGGCCAAAAAGGAGACAATCTTTAACAGGAATACCATCCGGGCCTAACAATTCGCGAAGGTCTTCTCTTGGAGGGAAGCCAGTCCCAGTAGCCTGTAAGTTAATCCTACGGAATCGACATTTTTCATTTCTCACCGAGACTTATTTGATCTTGATAAATGAAACGTACTGTTTTAATCCTCAAAAGTCTCAAATATTGATTCTATGTCAGATAACTTTTGAAGATATTATTGTAGTCCTGATCAAGGACTAATTTGACGATATTTGAGATTTTTAAAGACTAAATTATTGATTTTGATTATCAGAGGGCAAATAAATTTTTTGTCACACATCATTTTGAGCCTTTATTCTTAATACTAATGTACTAACTCCATAATTGTTTTTGGTTTGACATATGTAGATGAGACAGAGAGAAATGCTAGAACGCCTCCTCCTGTTCGTTCAGAAAGCAAGACTTCGAAACGGTGGCTATAGACAACAGGTGCTTTGACTTGAAAGCACATCAACAAGGCTATAACTGACTCTAGTTTAGGACAAGCTCCAATTTTGTTGGAGTTTTTGTTTTCACATTAACAAAGATGCCTTTGTTTTTTTTAGAAATAAGGGGAGGGAGATTTGAAGTGAAAAATTGCAAGGGAGTCAGTGTAGATACTAGATATAAAATTTCAAGGAGGCTCTCTACGTTATTTTTCTAAAGGGGGATTCTTGTAATAATTGTGATAAATAAACACAAAAATTGAAATTTTAAATTTCTGATTTTAACATGATGCATGGTTAATTAGCAATATTTCTCAATGCAAATGTTACAATTACTTTTGTGGGGTCGAAAATGCAAAGGATATCTAGCTTGGTAGAATTGTAAACGTGCCTGAAAATTTGACTAATACATGTAGCTGACTAATACATTCTATTGTTGAAGTCTGAAATTAATAGTAAATTTAGTATATTTTGAGTAAATTGTTTTCGTCTTTACATTTTGCACTTGTATTATTACACTAGCATGTAAAATAGAACATGTGTACTAAAACATTCCATCTAAACTGTACCATTTAGTTAAGAAACCTATAAATTCTGATAACAGTTTGGTATGTATATTTTTCACTTTATTAAATATTCATTTTAGATAAGTCAAATTGTATATGAGAATAGAACAAATGATATATCTATTGAATTTGGCTCATCTAAAATCTAAAATGAGAATTTAATGAAGGGAAAAGGATAAAAAAAATCATCAATTGATATTGTTACCAATTACCATTTGTTCTGCATGTGCATGTAATATCAACTGTTGATTGACGTTCGTTGCAAACAGGTATCTTTAGAATGCTTACTTATTAAGAACCCTATAAAAGGTACATAATTTTTTTTAAAGACTTTTTAGAAGTTAGGAGAATTAACATTTTATTTTATTTATTTATTGACGGTTGATATTATTTATTTTACTCTCTAAATAAAACTTAAAATTATCCTTACCCGTATATGGTATAGTGTGGTGCCAACATATGTACCATATCCTTTCACAGTTCATAATAACGGCTACTGGTCCTATAACAAGTCACATGTGGATAATGGACTTGCCATACTCAGATACAATGATGTCTTCACTAAGGTATCATCACATGCACAACCTAAGTACACAATCCTCGAGGATAACGTTAGCACATGTCAGAAATGTCACATACTTTTGAGTTCGATGAATGAAGCAACTTTGTTAAGTACAAAATAATTTTGTGTCGCATTTCATAAGCCTGTGAAGCTAGGTACTTCAGTATCTTACAACTAGTATTATATATAGAAATTGTTGCATAATCTCCAATTAATTGTGCTTGTTAAGATGATGATCATAATTGGTGGCTGGTGCCTTCTGGCTTGGCTTATGTTATACAGGAACGCAAGTTTGGAATCAAAGACATCCTTTTCATTTTATGACAGCTTTGAACTGTTGTGACGTACCTTTTCAGATTCCCATATGCTATACAGGAACACTCCTTTGCAATCAAAGGCATCTTTTTCATTTTGTAAGTACACATGAAAAAGTTTATCCAATCTTACTCAATGCCAACAATTATTGATTGAAGTAAGAACAAAATGAAAGAAAAAACTTTGCTCTTTCTAAAAGTTTGGCACACATCATCATCAACCTTAACCTCTCGAGAGAATTTGAAGTAAACAATGTTACACAGGTGGTATTAACACACCAAAAATGACAGAATAACAAATTTCAGCTTTTAATTACATATATCCTAGTATACACATTTGAGCTTGTCACTATATGCATAAGAATATTAAACATTTCAAAACAAAATATATATTTTTTACATCAAAGAATATTCATAAAAAAAATGAAACCGTGGAATGGGAAAATTCACAGTGGTTGGTGTTGAAGGTTCAGATTTAATCTAAGAACTGTGTACTCATAAGCTCTATGCAACCTTTTTCTGAACTTTCTAAGGTCTAATTTAACATTTTGGCTATCAAGATAAATCTTCTTTGTATATTCCCACCCTTTCTTGTTGATGCTTTCAGGGTCTCTCAAAATAGGATCATTTTTATCATATCTCTCATATAAAGAGCTTTCCTTAGGAAGAATTTCATAGCCAATGTATTTCAAACCAAGCTTCCTTGCAGGTTCACCATAATATGTATATGCGGCCCAATTAGTACCAAGAGGAACAACTTGAATGAACACAGATTTAGGTTTCATGAACATAAAATGTGTCATTGCAGCTCCATGAACACCAATCATAACGTCGCTTTCATTTAGTACCCTATAAATCTTTGCCAATTCTGTTGTTTTTTGAGGTTTTAAAACTTTTACCTTAAAACCAATTTCCTCTGCCATTTTCACTAGCAAATTCTCGTTAGTTATAGCTCTTGAACCACTTCTAGAGACAATAACCAATTTTGGTTTCGTTCGTGCAATTTCTTGCAGTCCTTGTAAGGTTTCTGATTCTGATGATGGAGATAAAGAGATTTGTCTTTGTTGTAGTTGCTGTCGCAATTTCTCTTGTGCTTCCCTTTCTTCATCTTGAATTAGTCCTTTTATCCGAGGCGAATAAGCTTTGTCCAAAAGGTTTCTGAAATCAACAATGCTCTTTTTACCTTCCATCAATGCGGAGTCCACGGCTAGTTCATCATGAATTTTGAGACCAACAATGGCTTCAGGGAAACAATGAGTCCGATTATCTTTGCTAAAATTAATCGGTGGAAATTCAGATAGATGAGAAAGGATGTCGCCATATTTCGTGATCCACCATTCATGATATTCAAGTATCACAAATACAACCTTCTTGTTGAAACGTTGTGAAGTGATGTACAAAGGTATGATTCCATCGTTGAATTCGTGATACACATTGCCAGTGTAGCCTCCGTTCGAGAAAAACACTGCTGGAACATCATGTTGAACATCACAACCTTGAACACTAGGTGAATTTGCCTTCTTTGAAATGAGGTTCAATTCATCAATGGTGTCCATGACACTTGTCTCCCATTTTCTAGTATATGGCTTTATCTTTTCATGTTGGAGCACTTGATCCTCTTCATCTTCACCTTTTTTCGCTCCAATAGTCCTTGAAACATTATTGTTGTGGCTTATTGAGTTGTAGAGGAGGATTGAAGAGGAAGAAGAGTGTGTTCTTATATCACCTTTCATCACACAGATATCAGAACGGTAACCACTTCTATCACAACATATGGTTCCTGTATAATCAAGGAAGTAAAAATGAATATCTAGAGAAAATAATATAGAGTAAACAACAAAATAGAAGGGAAAAAAATGTTAAACAATTAGAACATGGAAAATAACCATTCGGATAAATCTCTTAATTTGAAGTTGAATTGTTTAGGATAACGAGTTCAAATCATATGGTCGGAACAATTTTTTGTCAGGCTTTACTTAATTCTCAGCCGAACTCCGAATTACCAGGGCCTCATTCCCATATGAAGCAGAGCATTAAAACCAGAAAGTGGACCGATCACAAAGAATTTCTAAGGCATAAGAAGCAAGGAAATTCCAAGGGATAAACCCCTTGGAAACCATTATGATGAAGTTATGTTTTTTTTTGTGTGTTAATCCAATGGTTTTAAGCCAAATAGGCTCTAGTAATCCGAAGTTAGGTAATCCTGAGAAGGTAAGTATCGTCTAACCAAAAATTGTTCGAGCTAAGAAGGTAAAGTTCTGCTTGGTTTATGTGGTTGGTATTAGACTGAACATGTCAAATTGAATATATGAAAAAATCATACAGAACATGCAGAAGAACAAAAAAAGGAGCAATAAATTCTTACCAGTAGAAACTGAAGAGCATATAGAAGCATGTAAATCAACACCATCTTGGTTGGAATCATTTTCACGTCCATAAGAATCTGAAAAAAAATAAGAAAAGAAAATCAACACAAGGCAAAATAGTAGAAGACAAACAGAGGAAATAAAAACAACAAATCAGTAGTAGAAAAACAAGATTTAGATAAGAGATACTTACACAAAATAGATAAAGAGAAAGATGGTCCAAGGAAAAAAGGTGCAAAAACATAGCAACAAGAGAGAAAAGTGATGAGGAAGAGAAAAGACAATAGTTTTGGCTTTGTTCTTTTGCTATAAACAGAGCTAGAACAGTCCATGCCATGATTCTGTGACTCTTCATCTTTGATAAACTCTGGTTGTTTTCTAAGTTGATGGTAACGGTGGTGATGAACCATTTTGGAAGGTAAAGGGTTTGTGAGGTTTTGGAAGAAAGTGAGGTTTGGTTTTGAGGTGGTTTTATGAGAATAAAGAATGATGAGTTTGAAAAGGAAGGTTTCAAAGTTGGGGGAAGTTAACTCGGTTTTCTATGTAGTTGTATTGCTCAGACACGTAAACATCATTTGGCACAGCACACCAGTGACCAATGTGTTTTTGTTTACGTTATTTCATTCATTCGTCGTAGCTGGTTGGCTCATTCACGCGCAGAAATATAAGACTCCACTTCATTTCCATCGTAATTAATATATGTTAAATCAGGTCACTAGTTTATATTTCTCTTGAGTTAAATCTCAGTGAGTTTAATTTAGTTGAAAAAGAAAGCACATGTTATACGTAAAATTTGAAGTTTGAATTCTCGATTAAAAAAAAAAATTGTTACACGAGTTTGCCTTAGTTGATAAAGATATATACTAGACAACTTTTATGATAATTTTTTTCTCTTTTCATTGGTTATAAAAAACAGAGAAAGAAAAATAAAGAGATATAATAATAACATAATGTGTATTCGAGAGAGTTGTAAAAAAATGCACCGATACGCAAAAGTAAAAAATCATTTTGGAACAATAATTTTTTTACTTTTACCACTTTCTAATCCAAAGTTTCTATGTTAATTTTTCTTAACTAATATCCGTAGTTTAACATTATAAAAAATGCACCGATACGCAAAAGTAAAGAATCATTTGGATCCTTCGTCAGTGGCATTGATCACGTTATTCCTTTCTTGGAAAACATAAATAAAAAATTCCCAGATCGCGATATTTACGTCCATGTAACTCTTGAGCCGAGCGAGAGTCTTTTTTTTTGCTTTTCAAAGTGTAGTATATAGTGCTTTACTTTCTTCAAAAATAAAAAATAAAAAACTATTTATTTATTATTTTAAGAAAATAAAATCATAACTTATGTCTTTCAGTCACAAGTTAATGAAGCAAAAGTAAAATATTTTATTGTAATTAATTGATTTAATTTTTTTTATTAACTGAATGCATAACATTTAAGAAAATGTTTTTATTTTTTGGTTCTTAACATGTGTCCTTAAAGCACAATCTAGCATTTTCCTTTAAGAAAATACTTTTTTCATTTCAAATAAATGACGTCTTATATATTTTTTTAAGAAACATCTTCTATTTTATTCTCTCTGATCACATTTATAACTTAAAGTTTGGATAACAAAAATTTATGTATTTGAATTAAATTTTTAACCAGATACATCAACTTTTGTTGACTTAAATTTCTTTTATAAATAGGATCGAATGACGTATTAATTTTAATTTTTAAAAAATAATATAATATTTGGTGTCATGGACTCATGGGTATAAATTTTGTTTTTTTTAAGCCTTAAGATTGACATGGTGGCCTTACTCTACGGACCATAGTATTAGTGAGTGAGGGAGAAAGTAGGACGTATCGAAAGTTTTCTTGTACGTTAATTGATTTTTAGGATGTAAAAGTTGAATTATATTCATCTCGAGTAGCTCGAAAGCCATCATCCAGAACACTTTGCGAATTTATACACAGCAGTGAAAAATTGATTAAACTATCAATTTAATTCTTAAACCGTCACTTTCTTTCAATTTAATTCATAAACTATAAAAATATAGTACTAGATAGGTTCTGAATTATACAAAATCTGTCAATTTAGTTTGTAAAGTGTATAAAAATTCATCAAATTAGCAATAATTTTTCTAGAAAAACAATAATTATTTATTCAAAAGTTTTATATTTTTTTTGGTAGTGCAAAAGTTTTATATTTAATATCAAATGTACAAGTTCCAATACAAAAATTTTATTTTAAATTTTTTAACATGTGCAAATTTGCACATAATAGAAAAACCCATATCTTAATATTGAGGATTAAATTGATGATTTTCATATAGTTTAGAGACTACTTAGTATATTTTTATTATGACTAAATTGGTGAGAAATTAAAAGTTCATGGACGAAATTGATGGCTTATTCAATGAAAATTTGTCGTTTGGCGGAATTCAAAGTGGTATGGCGAAAAATATATATAAAAAAGAAAATGTTAACTTGTGTCATTGAGGCATAAGTTAAAAGGGTAAATGTAGAAGGATTTTCTTGAAACTTGTGCATTCAATGTCTTAAAAGTTGCAAAAGTTATACTTTCAATATAAAATTTATTTTTAATTTCCATTTTAAACTCCTTAATTTGTGCCCTAAGGGTTGGGGCACAAGTTAATATGACTCATATAAAAATATTTGTTTGCTCACAAGTTCAAATAAAATTTACTTAGACACACGTACAAATGAAGAAAAAGAAAGTAAAAAATTAAATAACTCATATTTTTAAAATTAATTAAATGATATGTTTATGTATAAAAGAGTTTTATTCGATGTTGTGACTATATAAATATTATTTTTTTGAAAGAAAAAAAACTCAACATTTCATTACTAATACTGAATTGATACAGTCGGGTACTTCAAATTAAACTATGGAACTAGCTAATAAAGTGGTTTTTCCGGCAAGAATATAAGTCGTCACATTTGCTTGTTTACAACTAAACTCACCTTAGAGTTTAAGAATGAGTATGAAAAAATATTCCGACATGCTATGATAACGTGACCAAACTCTATAACATCAAAGTGAGAAGAATTGAAAGCATAAGCTGTTACCTTTGAGTCCACCACTATATAAATATATTCTCCACTAAATTATATATATATATATATATATAGGCAAAATACAAAATACATTAAATAAAAAAGAGATACAGAGACTGGGGGGACATTCGACCTGACCCAGGTAAAACACAAATGGGAATACATCATGACAAAGCAAACCAGGTGGACCAACCCTAATCTATCCTAACACAAATTCACTTATCACGGGTGCAACCCAGTGAACCCACATAGGAGCGCGAAACCAAGTTACAAAAAATATGAAAAGTGAACATTGCAAAAGAACAGTTAAGGTATAAAAATGGCGAATGGATTGACCGCCAACACGGTAACAAAATCCAAGTGCCAACCGCTCCCTGAATACACCAGCAAGCATACAAGCTCTTTCGAGCATACACACGTAAGAACTCAGATCAAGGGATGAGTCAAATACGTCAGTAACCAGACCCTTTCGGGTTAACAAGACCATACCCTTTCGGGTTATTGTAACCGAAACAGACCCTTTCGGATTAATGAAACCGAACCACCCCTACGCCAGAATCTAAGCTCCCCAATCTCTGAACAGGAAAACACAATCACAGAACAAACAGCAGGAGACTTCACAAAACAAACAATGGCCAACAGAGAAGATCCAACAACTTACAAAATGAAAACAAAACACAAAGACCAGCCAACAAAAAATCGGAGATACGAGGACCCCAACGACGGAACTTGCTCGAAACCTCCCAGGATACACGAACGGAATCCAAACATAACCAGCTTGAACCACCAAACCAACAGATTCGGACCAACGAGCAACGATACGGAATCAAAACACAAGATCCTAGCCAAAACAACCCAGATTCATGATGCATAATATATTGACAAGTGAGGTTGATTTGGAACTTGGAAGAAATATCATTTTTCATGCATTTAATCTAACAATAAAAGCTAACTATATCGCTATTTTAAGGGTTACGTTTTGTCTTATACCCGTTGCAAGTTTTTTGTCATATATTCTTTATTGTATCGATGAAAAAGTGATATCAACATCAATATAGAACAATCTTTCCAACAAAAAAAAATCAATATAGAACAAAAACATCTTTTCCAGTATTAAAAAAAAAAAATCATTGAAAAAGATAGAGCGAGACATGAATGAATTCGTTAACAAGAGGATCACGATTTCCTTAAACAACGGAAGAAAGGTTGTATGGTCTAAAGGCAATTGACACGCGGAGGAGACAAGGATATAATTCCATTTATTTATTTGCATTAAAAATAATAAAGTCACTTTAATTTAGTTATAAATAAATTTGTTCAATTTTGAAGTTACTTATTATACATTAAGAAACTTTTATGAAAAGGAAACACTTTTTTTTTTCCTCGTTGAACTCATATACTTTTAAGTGTGGAGAAGTAGACGATACGAAATTCATGAAAAATATAAAAGTAAATTACACTCTTCTCCCTTAAAAGAAGTTTAAATTACACTCCTCTCCCTTCTTATATTAAAATATACACTTCCCTCCCTTCAGATCCGGTCCTTGGGGGGTGCAAACAACTCAATAGAGCTGGGCCTCCCCAAGGTATGGGTCTCTAGAAAAAATATTACCTAATAAACAAGTAATAAATATATGGCGCATGATTTATATTTCAGTACTATTGCAGTGGCTTAGTGTGTTAGATTTATTTATCATAATTAACTATGCACTACACTAATCTATTTTAACATAAATAAATTCATTTTTTTATAATTTAAATGTTAATGATAATTAAATTTAAATATTTTATCATTAATTCTATAATCTAGAGTACGTTGAGATAACTTTTAAATAACCATACATTATTGTCTTTAGTAATTTTTCACATATTTTAATTTTATTTCGGGTTGTTTCATATTTTATAATAGGGTTAAAAATTATGTAAATTGTTAATAAAAAATAGTGAAAAATATGTATTCAAATTTTGATTATATTAAAATACACCTGCAATACTATTTTTTTCGAAGTGTGTTAGATTATTATTTTTTTGCTACATTATTAGAAATAAAAAAAATTATTGAGGGAGTAAAGTGTAGATTTTAACATAAGAGAGAATGAGAATGTAATTCAAGCTTCTCTTAGGGGAGATGAGTGAAATATTTTCTAATAAATTTTGAATAAGAGGAGAGGGCAGTGTATATTTTAACATAAGAGGGGAGAGAAGTGTAATTCAAACATTTTGAGGGAAGGGAAGTATAATTTACTCAAAATATAATTCATAGAAATCACCCTATCGAGAAATTTGAATACGCATGGAGAAATTGCAAAAGCCAGTAGCTTTAGTTTTAATTCAATGTAAAACCAGAAGCTTCATCAAAATCAACATGACCTTTAAGATTTTCTTGATTATCAAAAACAATTAGATTATGCCCTTCCAAATAATCCACACCAAACCATCCATATCAAAGGAAGACACTCTTTTTTCCAATGGAAAACCAAACCTACAGGAAACACAACCATCCGAGAGATAAATTATTAAATGATTTTTTTTTCTTTTTTTGACAAAGTAAATTATTAAATGATTGTTTAATCATGTACTCAGACAAAGATATATTTGATACTGTTAAAAATAAATTGTATCCAAAAAAAAAGATCATACGATCATTTAAAAATATGAATACTCATGGAGAAATATAATCCATACATGATTATATGTCTTGAGTTTCTTGATGTAAAGTATAGTTTTTTTTTAATCTCCAACTTTTTGCTTAGCGATACTATAAAATTATTTTATCACGAGTGCATCGATATGTTTTTTTATATAAATATTTTATAGCATATGGCGTTGCCTTCATATATCGAAATTTCTGAATTCGTCACTATCGACCACCATGTTGACGATCTTAACATAATAAAAATATCTATCTATTACGGTTGTGTCATGTCAGTCCCTCCGTATCTTCAATTTAAATATCTTCTTCAACTATCATCTTGTCACCTATGCGCACAAACGATGTGCAAATAGTCACAGAAAAATCAACTCGTCATCCTGTATAAATTTTTTACTTTTAAGATTAATGAACATAAAAAAGAAATAAATGAAACCATGCAATGGAAATATTCAGTGGTTGGTGTTGAAAAGCTTTCTTTAGGATGAATTTTATAAAGAGCTTTCTTTATAGGATCTTTATTATCATATCTATTCTATTATATAAAGAGCTTTCTTTAGGATGAATTTTATACCCAATGTATTCCAAGAGGAACAATTTGATGAACACAAAACTTGGTTTCATGAACATAAAATGTGTCAGTGCAGCTCCATGAACACCAAACATAACATCACATTCATTTAGTACTCTATAAATCTTTGCCAATTCTGTTCTTATTCCATTTCATAAAACTTCCAAATTAAATCCAATTTTCTTTGTCATTTTCACTAGCAAATTCTCATTAGTCATAGCTCTTGAACCTCTTCTAGAGACAAAAACCAATTTTTGATAAGGGCTTATTAAGCACAAATTCATTCAAATACAAATACGAAACAACAACAACATCGGATGAAAAGATGCTAAAGATACTTCAGCTTTATTTGGTTTCATCAACTCAAACGGTAAAATGTTGTCAAAATCTTTCCGTAATTACTGATTTTACACTCTAATCACCCACGTGTGAAGTCATTTTGTGTCGTTCCCACATAATACTGTCGCAGGTTTGTTAAAACAACAGTTATAAACAAGTGATGTAGAAAGTTGAGACCATGGCACTAGGTAATGGATGGCAATGTTAAAATTATGACTAAATTTTTTTCTTTTCAACGTTTACACTTTCTTCAATTGGGTTTCTCTAAACAAATTGGGAGAGTACTAAATGGTAAGGTTGGATGTTGGTTGACGTAGACAATTCTTTGATCATTTCCGCTAGAGACAACAGATACATTTTTCAGGCCTTGTGAAATACCTCAACTATTTTTATTGGAACAAAATACTATCATTAAATGAGAAGATACAACAAAACAATACATCACACATACAAATAAACACAATACAACAACAAAAAAACCTGCATAAGCATGCCTTAGGAGCATTATAAAGCCAGCAAAATTATGCAGTAAATGCAAATACTCACCCCAGCTAAATCTGAACCAACACAAAGGACCTCAACATTCAAATGCACCAAGGCAAACTAGAAAAGAGATCCATCCAATACCAACAATAAACCTTGATATACTATTTTGCCAATATCCTAACCAACCACCATACTGCAGATTTTAATTCGACGCCCAAATAAAAACAGAAGACATCTCCAGGTGGCAAATATTGCAGAAATCTTAACCGCTTCAGACTCCAGCAATCGCTTTTGTTTTTAACACAGCAGCATGTCTATATTTTGTTGTTGTATAGAGCTCATAATATAGTGGAAACACTTCAAATTTGATCAAGATATTATAGAAACTCAATAAATCAACTGACATGACAACAACGTCTACCAAGTAGACACAATAAAGTCCAGTAAAAGACAGTAGAAAATGAATTAAAAGTTTGTTTGGACATAAATATTTTAAATAAAAATAAGGTAAACTTTTTGATCCAGGAAGATATATACATAATTAAAATATAAAAAGAAATTATTGATATATTTCAAACAACAAAACAAACTTAAGAATAATAATCAGAGAACAGGTATAACAAATAATCTAATCCAAGCACCGACAAAAAAACAGAAATAGGGTTTGATATTACTAAACCAAATCAGCAGTCTGGCTGCTTACAAAAGCAATAGTTCTCACAGAACACAAATTAAAACATAAACACAAAAAGAAAAAGCCCTGCCACCGTCGATCTAGAACCCAGTTCTGGGAACAAAATCTGAGAGATGACGGTGCAGACTTGACACTTAATCTGAAAAGCAAGTTAACTAAACAAGAAACAGTAGTACTGCGAAGAACAGACCATTTATTATAATCAAGACGATAGACTTCCCTAGATAGAACTTCCTGCACGGTTCACTTCTTCTTCAATGCTGACTTAGTCGGCTTGATTCCGGGATCCTTCTTCTCCACAGCCTTGATGACACCAACAGCCACAGTTTGACGCATGTCCCTGACAGCGAAACGGCCAAGTGGAGGATATTCAGAGAAAGTCTCAACCACCATGGGCTTGGTGGGAATCATCTTAATAATACCAGCATCACCATTCTTCAGGAATTTGGGCTCCTTCTCAATCTCCTTTCCAGAACGCCTGTCAATCTTGGTAACAAGCTCAGCAAATTTGACAGCAATGTGAGAGGTGTGGCAGTCAAGAACAGGGGCATAGCCATTTCCAATCTGGCCAGGGTGATTCATGATGATCACTTGAGATGTAAAGTTAGCGGCCTCCTTGGCTGGGTCATCCTTGGAGTTTGAGGCAACATAACCACGCTTGAGATCCTTAACAGCAACATTCTTAACATTAAATCCCACATTGTCACCGGGAAGGGCCTCCGTGAGAGCTTCATGGTGCATCTCCACAGACTTGACTTCAGTTGTCAGTCCACTTGGGGCAAAAGTCACCACCGTTGAAGGTTTCAAGACACCAGTTTCAATACGTCCCACAGGCACAGTTCCAATTCCTCCAATCTTGTAGACATCCTGAAGTGGTAGTCGCAAGGGCTTGTCTGATGGCCTTTTAGGCTCGTTAATTTGATCAAGGGCCTCAAGAAGGGTTGGACCCTTGTACCAATCAAGATTTGTAGAGCGCTCGATCATGTTATCTCCCTCAAAACCAGAGATCGGAACAAATGGAATTTTTTCCGGGTTATAGCCAACCTTCTTCAAATAGGATGAAACTTCCTTCACAATTTCATCATACCTACCCTTGGAGTACTTGGGTGTGGTGGCATCCATCTGTTCAAGGTATCAAAAAATAATTAATACTTGCATAAACCAATTTAAAAAATAAACACAAATGTATCGTCTTCAAAGGGGACGGAAAATATCAAATATGTACCTTGTTGCAGCAACAGATCATTTGCTTCACACCAAGTGTGAAAGCAAGGAGAGCATGTTCACGGGTCTGACCGTCCTTGGAAATACCAGCTTCAAAACCACCGGTAGTGGAATCAATGATAAGAACAGCACAATCAGCTTGGGATGTCCCAGTGATCATGTTCTTAATGAAATCCCTGTGTCCGGGGGCATCGATGACAGTGCAGTAGTACTTTGTTGTCTCAAATTTCCACAAAGCAATGTCGATGGTAATACCTCTTTCACGTTCAGCCTTGAGCTTGTCAAGCACCCAAGCATACTTGAATGAACGCTTGTTCATCTCAGCAGCTTCCTTCTCAAACCTCTCAATGACACGCTTGTCAATACCTCCAAGCTTGTAAATCAAGTGACCAGTGGTAGTTGACTTCCCAGAGTCGACATGGCCAATGACAACGATGTTAATGTGAACCTTTTCCTTGCCCATTTTTTGTCCTTAAAAGCACAAAAAGATCTGCCAATTCAACAAAGAAAACAATACTTAAGCGGGTTGGAAACCAAAATAAAAAATTATATGAATTGCCCTCACGCAGGATCGAACTACGGACCTTCAGTTTACAAGACTGACGCTCTACCACTGAGCTATAAGGGCAACTTGTGTATGAATCCAACTACAAGTAACAAAAACAACAAGGAATATTTGAAAATACTAAACTAAACAACACACTAACAAAAAATTAAATACATAATTCAAAGAGTAATTACAACAATAAATTAAAATAAGTATACTTCAAACGAAAATGTAAAGAAAACTTAATTTAACCCTATAAACACAAGTTCATGTCTATTACATGCATGCATCAAGTATGAAAATACAAAACCCACAAAGAATTCATAACAAGCTAATAAAACCACCGATTCATAAACAAAATAACGATTATCACACCATATGTTTTCAGAATTGCGATTAAACATGCACATATGTTCGAGACGAAACATCAAATTATTATCTTATTATTATGTAATCACACATATAAACCTAAATTACACGAATAAACTAGGAATAAAAAAGAAAAAGAAGGGTGTTACCTTGTGAAGGAGAAAGCTGCGGTGCTGAAACTAGTCGCAAGGAAGAGATCAAGAGTATGAATGAGAGTTGAGAGGAACGAACAGTAGGGTTTATAAATAAGGGTTTAGCCGGGCCTCTAATGGACGGTGTGATTGATCTTCAATTAGTTGATCTATGGGGTATGATATTCGATTTCAACAAAAAAATATTACATGAAAAAATCTTTTAAGATTTTGTCCAAAAATAATATATTCGATGTTAAATATTTTTTAAATTTATTTTCTACAATAGTTTTATTCAACTTTAGTTTTTTTTTTTGAAAGGTTCAATTTTAGTTTCTAGTAATATTAATTTTTTTTATAAAAAAATAGTATTTTTAGTCCTTGCATTTATTGCTTGTAAAAGTAAAATAAAAACTAATTTCTTTTGGTGCTAGAGAAAAAATAAAGAAAGAACTGCAACAAAACAATTAAGTTAAAATACAAGTTGTCTTTGAGTAACATAAATCTTTAAGGGAGTCATGAAATCTTAAATCGTTTATTTTGAACGATTGGACATATCATATTTGGCGAAAAAATCATCACATAGATTTTTGCTTCTCTAAAATATGACGGACCTGACCGATCTAATTTCTCTTCATCAAATGTGAAATCAAGTGCAACGTCGGAGCATGGTTTTGGAAGCTATGCACATTGACATGGTTCAAAGCTCTGACAACATCAAGAGAATCACTCTCTCAAAGAACATGCTTACAAGTGAAATCTTTTTAGACCACTAAATATCTTAGTTCATCCAATATGGACTTACCCAATCATCACAATTATGTGAATTTTAACTATAGTTCTTAGAGAATGTTCTCTAATCAACACTTTTACCTCTAGTAACTTGCTACCTTACACTTTGTATGTTGGCTTATGCTTGATGAAAACTCGGTAATAATTCAAATGAGGTCTCTTAGCTACAAAATTTGAACCCTCTTGTATTTTTTGTTAAGGGAAGTCTTCAAAATAGTAAAGAGCATATATGAACTTTGGGCACGCTCTAAGATAGTGAAGTATGTTAATAACTTCCTATGCTTTAGCACATCATTCTCTTGTGAAGTTAGAGATGAGAATTTTTTTCAATTGGCCATCAGCTTCTACATAAATATTAGATAAAATACCGAAGTGTCCTTTGTCTATAAATGTAATGAACATGCTATTCATAAGAATGTTCATTCTTAGTTTAGGACTATTGAAACACAATTTATGTCTTTCATATAAGTTCTTTCAATAATTTGTTGGGAATCATTCTTAAATCTGTCTAAAAATACATACAAGCAAATACTGAAGTTAGAAGACAAAATGAGATCAAAATCTATTATTCTAATAAAAACGTTTGTTGTTCATCTACCAAGAAGAACGTTTGTTGTATATTCAAAACATGAATATAGACACAAACTTTTATCTTTTCTTTTCAATTACAAAAACGTCACTTAATTTTCAAATATGTACACAAAAACTTGACAAATATTTTCACTATTTCATGAGCAAACATTTAGAAATAGGAAACCATGTAACAACTGTACAATTAAAAACAAATCAATAAAATAAAAATTGAAAATATTTCTCATAACAAACCCATACCTTTGCATCTATCATATTTTTAACAAGAAAAACACCACACAACACATTACATAATCTAAAAAACAGAGATAAAGATTTTTTTGGGAATCTTGAATTAAAACATGTATCTTTTCCTATCTTGTGTGGACAAGCTGCTGTCAACTGTGTTGTGCAGCAGAAGAAGTATGGCACAAAAAGCCTCTAAAAAAAACATGGCCCAAAAATATACACAATAAAAGCATGATAATTTCAGTTGTTGTATATATTGATTGGTGGAGGAGTTGTCAAATTTACACACTCCAAGTCTGTAGTGGACTAATAATAGTTTACGACTTCAAACAAGCACCAAACTCTTGGTAATAAAATAAGAGTATATATCATTTGAGAAAGCAGCTGACAATTGCATGCACTAGTTGGTCAATGAACACTGTCAGGTGGAAACCCTAGGTTGCTTGCATCCATGTTCTGGTAAAAGGTTACCAGCTGCAGCTCTTTTTGGTTTCAACTGCAATGAAAAATGGATATATGCAGCAGTTCAGTTAGGTCCCATATGGTGATGGATGAGTATCATGTGCCAAAAAAAACTTTCAAAACTAACCTTTTCTCGAGCGTTCTGATAAATATGTCTTAGGAGAATGTTTTTTGCTTCAGTGTTTATCACTGTCAAAAGAATTTTCCACAGGTTAGCAAACCCTCAATCACAAAATTCCAAATAAATCAAAAGAATAAGGCTGTCATAAAATATGCAGCATACAGCTTCATAAAGAAGAAAAACTGCAACCACAGTTAATATGGTACGTTTGGTTTGTGGAAACATTTTCTGTTTTCAATTCTTTTCCTCCAAATAGTGATATAGGGAAAAAGAATAATCTAGAGGAAAGATACAATTTCTCAAATAGATTATCAATCAACTAATAGCAGAACATTACAACAGAAGTAGAAGAAAGCTCTTGTCACCTTGATCAGGAGGTGGAAGGGTCCTGTCGTGAGTAGGATGGTAAGTAGTTATTGTCATTTTCTGCATGAAAATAGAAATTTCGTTTCAACAAAGCAAATGAAAATATATGATTAGGCGATCCAAAATATGTTTCGGAACAGAAAGAGTAACAAGTTGAATAAGAAAAAACGGTTGAACCCGAAAACACTTATTATAAAGTAGTGAATTTCACTTTACAAACAAATCAGAAACAACACACACACGTCACATCACAATCCTGAAATTGGTATGCTTGTCACTTGGTGAGAAAGAAGGCAAGGAAAAAATGTGATCCATTCATAATGTTGCACTTCAAGATCAAAACTTTTTTATTTAAGTTTCCTAGACAAATACAGTTGACTAGAGGAGCATCTTCCCCATCAATAATTCAGCAGAGGTATATAATGAATCCAAAGACCACAATTTGCAACAGCTAACGGTTCATTATACGGATAATAATGTCATTTGCTAGTAATATGTTACACAAATCAATAGAAAAGACAATAACAACAATAATCATTAGATTATAAAATCTGAAAACAACTAATTTTATGGCAGGGTATCATTGGAAACTGATATGTGTGTGTGTGTGTGTGGCTGAAAGCCAGCGAGATATTTTCTTTTTGATAGAAAAGGCAAATAAGTATAATATTAGGTTTTTCAACAAATTAGAAAGAAAAAAAAAGTAAAACTCTTCTATTACCGAAGATTTATCTAAGCTACAATTTGGAAAAGAAAGCCAAATGTTACAGTATCAATTTTAGAATAAATGAGAAGTAACTAAGGAAGAAAAAAAAGAATATCATGCCGTGTTTGAAAAGTTTTAAACTTTCAATTCCTTTACGCTTAATTTGACAAACAGTTAAGTTATTCCAATGAAAAGGATATCTTCTAAAAGACAATGCTGCATATAACAATAGTGCTGACCACAAATTGCACCACCACATCGTTATTCTATTATGAGCTATGGTCATCCAAGTAACTTGGAAAAACAATCAACATGTCACGAGATACTCCTCCATGTGATAAAACAAAACAAACTTAAATTCCTAAAGTTTGCAAGTAGAAGCAAGACGGAGTATATGGAATGTAACTTCAACGGAAGGAGAAGTAGGTCTACCTTGGAGGTGAAAGTTGGAGATCATATCATTCCCCAAGTTACACAGTTTAAATATCTTGGGTCCTTAGTACAAAATGATGGAGAAATAGAAGCAGATGTAAGCCATCGTATTCAAGCTGGGTGGTTGAAATGGAGAAGAGCCTCAGGTGTTTTGTGCGATAAGAAAGTACCACTTAAGTT
>Ga0315914_1001949_pt1 | contig 31506 bp, 18 predicted proteins | sample MpolenodulesMG_FD_203920 | JGI IMG/M metagenome (GOLD analysis project Ga0315914, IMG submission 203920) | Medicago polymorpha root nodule microbial communities from Los Angeles, California, United States - elongated nodules | ecosystem: Host-associated > Plants > Roots > Nodule | place: USA...
GTGGCACGGCCTTGCCACTGCAGGCACGGGCCGTGCCAAGCTTCTGACTTGGGGGACGTCGTATTTTTGTACCGAATCTTCGTATTTTCATCCCAAATCAGCTCCAAACCCCTTTCTTTTGCTCCAAGACTTATTCTTTAGAATATTTGTTCCTGAAATATAATAATTTGCAATTGAAGTAAAATAATTCTAAAAAGGAAATAATATTAAATAAAACGAAATCAAATCTAAATAAAATAGATTTAAATAATATATTTAAAACACTAATTTATTGACTCATCACTGGTCAACTTATTAATTTGGATAAATCTAAAATCTCTTTTAGCCAAAATGTACCTGATGATCGTAAAATCTTGTTCCAAGGTTGGATGCAAATTAAGGTTGTTGAGTGTTATTCAAAGTATCTGGGCCTACCTGCTTTTGTTGGTAGGTCTAAGAAACAAGTTTTCAATTTTGTCCAAGATAGAGTGTGGAAGAAGCTGAAAGGTTGGAAAGAAAAATTTCTATCAATTGCTGGGAGAGAAGTTTTGATCAAATCAGTGGTTCAAGCAATTCCTACGTATGTGGAGTTGTTTTCTACTTCCGATGGGTTTATGTGAGCATATTGAAAGTATGATTAGTAAGTTCTGGTGGGGTAGCAAACAAGGTAAGCGTAAAATTCATTGGATTAAATGAGAGAGATTATGCAAGGAAAAAAAGAAAGGTGGAATAGGTTTTCGAACATTTCATGAGTTTAACCTTGCAATGTTATCTAAACAAGGTTGGCGTATTATGCACAACGACGACTTATTGATCTCACAATGTTTGAAAGCAAGTTATTTTCCTAGAAGCAATTTCTTGAAAGCTTCAGCTGGTTACTGCCCAAGTTATATATGGAGAAGTATTTTGCAAGCACGAGTGGATGTTATTGAGAAAGCTGGTATTTGGAGAGTAGGAGATGGACGCCTAGTTATTGTATGGGAGGATAATTGACTTCCTTATCAAAATGGGCACATGATCTGGTCCCCTAAACCACCTAACTGTGATATTATGTTCGTCTCAGATCTCATTCACCATGATATTCGATGTTGGAATGCTCCTTTAATCAATGAAATTTTTCTCCTTTTTGAGGCACAACAAATTCTTCAATTGCCAATTTCTTTCTCTCAATTGCAAGATGAATTTGTGTGGGGTGATTCACGGTCAGCTACTTTTTCTGTGAAAAGTTCATACCCTTTCTTAAAGGCAAGGCGTGAAGCAGAGGGCTCATATAGCTCAATGCAAGACAATATCACCAAGTGTGAAAAAAATTATGGAAAATAAAAAGTATTTCGAGACACATCCACTTTTTTTGGAGGATTCTACATGAAAAACTTCTAGTAAAATATGATCTTTTTAAAAAAGGAATAAGTAGCGATCCATTGTGTCTTCTTTGTGGGCAACATAATGAGACAATTTCACACCTCTTTATGGAGTGCCATTGGTCAAAACAAATTGGTTTGCTTCCTCTTTAGATGTGGTATTTAATTCGCATGATTCGAGGTACGTACCTTTTCATAAGTGGTTGGAGGAATATACTATTGATGTCGATGAGGATATTATAGTCCATGTTTTGGCCTTGTGTTATGAGATATGGTGTGCTAGAAATAAAAAATCTTTTGAGGAGACTGATGTTGATGTTGCTTTCACTGTTCAAAAGGCACAAAGATCTATTGTGAATTTTAAGAGTGCTAGTTCGGTGTTGGTGGAGAGACTAAGTGGAGGTCCAATTTTGCCAATATCTGATGTTCATTGGACACCTCCTTTTAGTGGTTTCTATAGGCTTAATGCTGATGCAGCAGGTTCGATAGAGGGTGATAAGTGGGGCATTGGTGTTGTGGTGAGAGATAATGAAGGTGTTGTCGTTGGTGCTAGTTTCTGGCAAGTCTTTTCATTACCAGATTCAGAGGTTGCATAAGTGTTAGCTATGCGGAAGGGTTTGTAATTTAAGAAAGACATGTCTTTTCTAAATCTTATAACAGAATCAGATGCTTCTAATGTGGTTTTAGCGTTGAATGCTCGCCAACAATCTCCTAACTATGTTGACTCTATTATTCGAGATTGTATTAGTTTTAAGGGTAGTTTTCGTAGTTTAAATTTTTTGCATGTTAGGCGTGAAGCCAACCAAGCTGCTCATTATTTAGCTAAATATGCTCTTAAGAATTTAGATTGCATATGGATAGAAGAAACTCCACCTTGTATTTCTGCAGTCTTGACATTTGATTTATTGTCAGACTTTCTTTAATGATATTGTCTTTCACATAAAAAAGAAGAAGAAGGAATATAGTCACGCGCTCTACATTAAATCTTGAAAATACCATTGGCTGAATAAAAGTGTTTTCTATACACTAGTGGTCATATATATATTTAGGGATGGATCCAAAAACTTTGATTAATGGAGAACAAATGATACACTATAATTATTTATATAAAAAACTTACAAATGTATATTAGTGATAAAATAATGATATAATTATTACTTCATCAGCTTCAAATTATAATTCAATTGATTGGTTTATATAAATTAAAAAATATAGTTAATTTTATATAGAAAAGAGAAATGACAAGTTATTTTATAAAATTGTTAACATTTCTCAACATCTCTTAACAAAATAAAAGACTAAGTGGTGACAGGTAGTACAAATGGTTTCATGGCCTTAATGTGAGTTTGTTAAAGGTAAGTTAACATGTAAAGACATAGAGGACAAAAAATAATATGTAATTTGTAACATTTGTCAAAAAAAAAAAAACTTTTATAACATTTATGAATCTGTAATTTTTATACAGATCCACACTTTTTATTTTAAAATTGTATTAATAACTATAATTTCATAAAATTTTGCAAATTCATTATGTCATTATGTATATGTAATTGATGATGATGCAAAAGTTATCATTTGAATAATTGTAGGTCATTTACTCAATATCAATAAAAATTAGCTGCAGTTCACAAACAAAATTTTGTGTGCTTGCTTGTGACCAAAATTATCCTATATGTTTTTGAACCGGAGTGTTCCATTTTTATTGGTGTTGGTAAGCTATCCAAAATTCTTCAATGCAACCTAAAAAATTCCAAACAATTTGCATGGAGAGATATCACACGCACCAATTAAAAGACAGATATCCCAGCATATATAGTGCTTCGAATCTTTGATATGTTTGAAATTTGTTGGCCACATTGAAGAGGAAGTCGAACATCTCATGTGTTACACGTCAGAACCCATCAATCACCCAACGTTGATAATCCTTTGGATTTTTATATTAAAGAATAATCTTTGAACCTTAAAACCAAAAATCTAAACCTAGAGAATACTCTTTAGATATGGCTCAGTGTATATTAAGTTTATTTTCTATTAATAATATACTGTATTTTTTTATCCTTTGATCGAAATGATGATCATCAAATGAATCTCACACACACAACTATCATGTTTCATGTTCGAACTCGAAATTAAGATATTCAACCTAACAAGTTGCAATCATTTAATTATGATCTTTTCCCCATTTTTTTTGTTGTTTGAAAGGATGTTAATGGAAAATCATTTGAAAAGACACCACAATATCAAAATTCTAATTGAAAAGGACCAAAGATATATATGCTTTCTAAAGTAATAGTTCTAGATATTAAATTAGTGTTGGATTGAATGTTTTATTTTTTCACAAGTAAAAATGATTTATCAATATTCTTTTATGCTAATTCTCCTGCACTGACCCTCTATTATATTATTTCTACGAATATTATTTATTTCTGCCATGCATGCAGGGGACAAATGTTGAACCGGACCCGCATTGAGTAAGACTCCATTGCTTGAATTCGGTGGCCATGGTGTACTGTCTCAGCTTCTTCTTGTAAAAATGACCTTATCCTTTTCTTACATATAGGATAGGATACAGTTTTGAGATTTGATTTGTAACTGTAGACTGTAGTATATAAATATCATCAATCATATCCATAAATACACTTCAAGAACGATTGAAAACTTAGTACATATCACTTTTTTTTAAAGAATAAAAAAAATTATAGATTCCTTCAAAAAAAAAATTATAGATCACTTCATGACTTAAAAATCCTCTTTAGATCCTCACGGCCACTTCACTATAATCTTCATATACTTCTGTCTCTTCTCTCATCGGTTGGTCGCAAGAACCTCAAATCATATGATTTAAATAGTTATGTTTTTTTGTTTGGCCAATCCATGTAGTTAAGGTATTTGACTCTCCAATAGGTGCTCAAGGCCATCCCCACATGCGACACTAATTCTCGAGTTGGTCATTTGATATTCAATTATTTAAGCATGACATTGATTTGCCTCTCAAATAAACGACTTAAAAAATCGAACATAAATTGTTTTATTTAATCTCTCTCGTCCTCTAATTTGCTTAATTATTTCTAATGCATATGTTTTTTTCTTCTTCTTCTAATGCATAGGTTAGCTTTTTGAGTATCATGTATTTTCTTATAAACTAGTCATCCCAATTACAACCCCGTAGACTAATACTCTAAATAATTAAGATCCATTTAAGAGGTTGACCTCTTACGGCATATATTTTTTCATATACACTGGTCTAGGATTGAACAAAGCACACAAACAAAGTATTGTTTCTAAACAACAATAAGGGGGGACGTATACGCACTTAAATCTAAAATGTGCTTAGAATGAGCAAAGAAAAGAAACCAAGTATGGAGGTGGAATACCCAATTGATGTCTTAGTGGCTGCACAAATGAAAAGCACAAACCACAAAGAAACAAAGTGTTTAAAAAGGCTGAGAGTCACCATTTACGAAGTGGACCTAACCTAAGTGCTTAACACACTTTAATATTTGATTATTGACCTTGGACCAAACCTTTTAACGTATTAATAATGTAGAAAGCAAAACTAATAACAAGGGAGATATGATTATTATGCTTGTGCTTGTTCTAATCATCTTTCATATGTCACCCTCGACTATTGACTCAGTAGATTGAATTCAATAATTCACCTAAATAATTCAAAACCCTTTTTAGCCTCATGTATCTTTTTTGAATATTACATCCTCTACCCTAATTTTTTTTAAAAAGAAAATACACAAATAAATCGAAAGGATATTTGCTATTCTAATATGTTGATTTTATACAAGTTGATATTGTCACATGAATCATGATCAATAGCTCAATCATGAAATTGCACTACATTTGAAATCATATATTGGAGCATTGCTTTTTATCATCTTTGATGAGAAAGAATTACTAGAGACAACTTTTCCAATATAAAATCTTTACATATAGTATACGCATAAATTTGTCAAATAATAAAAATAAGAAAACAAGTGAACATAATGATAAAAGCTATTCCATGATGAGTAACATTCAACTATAAGCAAAAGATACTAATAATTGAAAGTGTGACAATGACTTTTTTAATTTTTTTTGAGGACGGTGTCTATTGATTTATGTGACATCCCACTTGGTTACGTGAAGTACTAGAGCTAGCTACTATATGTATAGATATAGTATAATGCTGTTTTTTTTCCCTATGCATTAACATAATATATAAACACAAGGCTTCATCGTGCTATTTCATTCTTGTGGCACAAGAAAGTGGCTAAGTAATTTTGGGCTGAAAAATAAGATGGCATTTTGTAACCAAAAAAGTTTCCAAAATTGGAAACCATTCATAGCTGTTGTGTTCTTGCAATTTGGATATGCTGGTATGGATATTCTGTCCAAGTCTGCACTGAATAAAGGAATGAGCAATTATGTACTAGTCGTTTATCGCCACGCCGTTGCCTTCGTTGTTATTGTTCCTTTTGCAGTGATCTTGGAAAAGTATTGTTTACTTTCTCCACTTCTTTGTATATATATGAATTTGAATTGAAGTAATTGATATGCTACATTTTTTTTAACAGGAAAGTAAGACCAAAGATGACATTGTCAATCTTTTTGAAGCTAGTGGCTCTCAGTGTGCTAGAGTAATTCTCTGCATGGTTAAACATATTCTTCAATTCTATTCAAAAACTTACCTAGATTCTGATATTATTTAATTTCTTATCACAGGCCAGTTATTGATCAGAATTTATATTTTTTGGGAATGAAGTATACAACAGCTACTTTTGCAGTTGCCATGTTCAATGTCCTTCCTGCCATTACCTTTGTTGTGGCTTGTATTCTCAAGTAACATTTCCACTTCCACTTAATAGATTGAATTTTTATATGCAAATATTAGTTGTTAGTATTTTAGGTTAGCAGTCACGATTTGAACCTTGAATCTTTTTCTCAAACTCTTTCGGACGTTCTAGCTCAACCACTTGAGCTAGGCTACGCCTTGAAAACTGTTAAATTTAAATGAATAAGTCAGAAAGTTAAATTTTACCAATAAAAATTACAGACAAATGAATTCTATAATCCCTTTCGATAAAATTAGAGACGAATATCATTCTTTTCTGTTTCTAATCTCTATTGGTAATTCATTATTATTTTTAGCAGTGAGAAATATTTGCTATTTTTTAGTACATTTGGTAATGTAACTAGTTGCTTATTGTGTTCAGAATTGAGAAGATAAAAATGAAAAGTGTACATAGTCAAGCAAAGATTATTGGGACAATAGCCACTGTTGCAGGTGCCATGGTTATGACATTGATAAAAGGCCCAATACTTAATTTATTTGGAATACATGAAAGCAGTACTCAAATCCAACATAATGGTGGGGTAAATCTACAACATGCAGTAAAGGGGTCAATTATGATCACAATTGGCTGTTTTAGTTGTGCTTGTTTCACAATTCTACAAGTGAGTTTTTATCTATATAAAATAATCTAATTACATTTTTTTTTATCTATTCCCTAATACAGTTTAATCTGTCAATTAATTTGAGTAGGCTGTTACACTTGAAACCTATCCTGCTGAGCTTTCACTTACAGCATGGATATGCCTATTGGGAACAGTTGAAGGTGGCATAGTAGCTTTGATTATGGAAAGGGGTGAACCTTCTGTTTGGTCTTTGAGTTGGGATACAAAACTCTTGGCTGCAGTTTATAGTGTAAGTTTTTGTGAACACAACACCACCTTTTAATCAATCATAAAAAAATGGACATCTCCCACTGATAAAGTTTTAGAGTATTTAATTAAGTCATTAAAAGTTAAAAAAATGCACATAATAAAATGAGAAGCGCTAATATGTTCTCTTATGAGACATGTTAAATAATCTAATATAACAATATTTTCTTAAAAGTCACGAATTTAATTTTTTGAAAGTTTAAAAGTTATTGTTTTGAAAGCAGAAAATTTACATTTAGCTTTTTTAACACGTGACTTGAGACACAAGTTAACAAAACTCATGATAAAAATACAAGCACATTTTTTGAGCACTAATAGAAACGGACACGCCACCTCCATTTTTAAAATATAGTAAGACACAACCACATACTTGTGTTTTTGTGTATTGTGACGAGGGGTGTCAATTATGTTTTTCTTTTTTCTTTTTTCAATATATGTCGACCCAATTTTATGTCCAATGGGCCATAATTTAGGTTGAGTTTCAGTACGACATGTCTGAAAACAACTGATTTTGGCAGACTCAATTAGGCAAACTAGACCCCCTTTCCTTTTTTAATGCTTTTTTATTTTGAAAAATTTAAATAGTTTACTCATTAAAAATGGAAATTTGGCATATCCCAATGTGTTTTAAGCAGAGCTACCAAATTTTTGGCCTCACGAACCTATGCTATGGGCTGGTCCATTTTATCAAACTGGCTTGTTGGGCCAAGTCATGCCGGACAACCTAATTTGACAATTTTTTTGTGTGTTAACATCTCGTTCTAGGAAAAATGTGTTTAGACAACCTAAATTTTAACGAGAGACAGTTGATTTGACAACTCTAGTTGTATATAGGCCACAAAACATAATTGAGGGTATACTTATTGTTTATCTGTAAATGATATAGTTAAGATTAACGGTCCTTTTGTATCATCACTTGTCGCATCCCTCTACGGTTTAGATGATATGTCTTTACCATACTTTCTTTGGTTCAAATGTTAGTCATTCAATTAATTCAACAAATGAGAGATACTAGATTTAATTTGTTGGATTAATCCAACGACCAACATCTGAATTAAATAGACTTGCGAAGACATTTTTTTAGTTTGTTTTTTTACATATTTATTCTTCTTTTGTAACAAACATGTGCATACATTGAATATACACATAATATGGCCAGGTTTTAACTAGAGAAATATAAGTATCCATACTGTAATGATTACAGACAAATCTAAAGCTATCTTTGTCAAAAGTTACTAATAAACAAACTGAAAATGTTTATTGAGTCGTGTCTGTTCTGTCTTGTGTCAACTTCACAAGTGTGAACTCAGTGTCCAATCCATTCCAATATGCCTACCACAAGTCCAAAATCAATGAAACAATCTTTTAACAGGACACTTGACCATAATTGTCCAAAATGACTCATATGACTCTCAGTGTCGGAAATGTGTGCAACACTTGGACAAAACCTCATGAAAATCGAAGTGTTCTGTTCGTGCTTCATAAGGTTTCAGGTTTATAATAGAAAACGTATTAATAGACGGCTCAATCAACATTGCCATTAATAAATCATACGGTAACTGCAACATAATATGATTATCTCGAAAAGAAAAAATTCATACAATAACTATTATCTTTAATTATTCATATGCAGGGTATAGTTTGTTCAGGAATGGCTTATTACATCCAAGGAGTGGTGATGAGATATAGAGGTCCAGTATTTGTAACAACTTTCAATCCCCTTTGCATGGTCATCGTCGCTATCATGAGCCCCTTCATTTTGGCCGAGAAAATTTACCTTGGAAGGTAATTCATTAATTCTGATACACTGTCGATGTAAAACTAATTTTTTTTTATCCTTATTAAGATTGATTGACAGTAAAAAGTTTTTATTGACGGTGTATATAAATTAAATTCCTTAACTAACAATGAATCTGATTAATTTTTCAGGGTGATCGGTGCCGTTGTGATTATTTTAGGACTATATTTAGTGGTATGGGGTAAAAGCATAGATTATGACACACCAAGTCCAATTATTAAAGATGAAATATTACCAGCTAAGCAAACTACAGAGAACAACGACAAAGAGAAATTTCATAGCCATGAGGTCATCACTAGCAGCAACTTTGGTGCAATAACTCGAGATGAACAAGTGTGAGGAAATTAAAACTTCCCACTTTGATTCAATCAATAGTCCAAATGGCTCCATTTAACATCAACAACAATTATATATAGGTCTTTGTTTTTGGTTGTTTAATCTTTTGATTATGAATATAATAGTGGAGGTTTTTTATGTAACTATATGATTTGTCAATTAGACAACAAAAACACCATTTAAAATACTAATGATTCCAATGGTTGGAGATACATATATTCCAACCAACTCCCATATTACTATATTATTATGAGTTAACTTTAAATGACACCATCGAATTCACAAGTGTATCCAATATATGTAATATAAAATTTAGTTTTCAATTCAACCTAACAAAAATAGTAAATGGCCTCAAATAATAGTACTAGGAAACAAGTTCGGGTGGAATTTCCTACCTAATAGGGAACATAATTAAGTAATAGATTAGTTTAAATAGAGATCAACAACTAAAAATGAAAGTTAAACTTGTTGAATTTTATTTTGGCCTCCTCATTCTATACACATTGTTTGTTACGCAAATTAAATCCAACTAAATAAAGCTAATATAGAATATTTAAATGCAACAGAATACTAACTAAATTAGTGACTCAGCATAAAAGCACAAATATAAAAAATTGTGTACTGATACACCAATCACCAATTGTCCTAGTATTATGGCATTTCATCTCAACTGCTGCCACATCATTTTCAAGATGTCTCTATTTACCCGTCCATCACTTTGTGCCTTGAACAATTGTTGCATTTTAACACTAATACTATTCAGTATTCACCATTCTATATCATAATTTTGTTTCTTAATGAACTTCAATCTCATCTGTGCATTGATCCTCTTGAAAGACTTATATGTTTGATTCAATTATGAATGGTTAGTCTATACTAACTAAAAATGAGCTCAATACAAGATGTGGATGTGATAATTTATATCAATAATTACACTTTTGGTCCTCGCATTTTTAGCAGTTCACGAAAATGGTCATGCCTCTTTCAAATTGAAGAAAACCGTCCCTAAACTATCATGTTTTTTACAGTTTTAGTCCTACCCTCTATTTTCACAGCTAAAAACGCACAGTTCACCATCTACAACAAGCTCTAACAGTTCACCAGCATCCAAAATTCTCATTTCAACGTGGACTTAAGCCTCTAAACAATGATGGTGAATTGTTGGAGCTTGTTGCAGATGGTGAACTATGCGTTTTTTGGAGATGAAAATAGAGGGTAGGACTAAAACTGCAAAAACGTGATAGTTTAGAGATGATTTTGTTCGATTTAAAAGAGGCAAGACCATTTTCGTGAGCTGCTAAAAATGCGAGGACCAAAAGTGCAATGAAGCCTAATTTATATCAATGTCTTAAGATTTTTGTTGGAAATGCAATGTTCTTTTCGCAAGGAGGTCTAGATCATTAGCTCCTTATTTCCTCTGACTCAATCTATGAGGATGTTATAATTGTGCTTACATACTCTTATCCTTTTTTGGATAATCCCTCTCATCTTTTTTTTAATGACCAATCTAGACTCCATCATTCGATTCACCAACGCTATGATTGACACTGCGATTTGGCGTTCCACTGCCTCATTCCAACATCGTAGCTTTGATTTTACGGTTGATTCACAAATATCTAGAATGAACAGGTTATGTTGATTTAGTAGAACTTTGGTGTGAGCTAAAACTCTTGTATTAAACGAAAAAATATGAATGTTAAACAGCATAAGCGAGGTGATTCATGTACTTAATTCCTTAAAGTATGGATAAATATATGGTGTCAAATTCCATTTATATGGTTGATTTAGTCTAACGTGAAGATCACTTGACGGCTCTTGTGACCAAACACTTTTTCTCAATACAATCATTTTTGACAACTCTTTTCTCAACAAATTCAAGTTTATAGTATTAAGCTTCCATATATTGCTGATACAAGTATACAACAATACAAGTTGGAAATAACAGTAATAAACATATATCTATACAAGTTGGATAATAATAATAAACATGTCTACAGTACTTAAAAAATAATTCTTGCAGTTACTACTATTTAAAAACATTAAAAATCAGCATTTTTCTAAAACCTCAAAATCTGTTGTGCCCCGAGGCATATTGACAGCTATCAAATTACCAGAACTGTAGTGTTAAACATGGTGAGGGAACCACAGATTGTGTCCCTCCCATTCCCACATTGATCATCAATCAATCCATTATGACCAAAAAAAGATGGATAACGAATTACTATATTATTTTTTATTCCACATATTCTTCAAAAATCACTGTCTCTAATTCTGTAACCATCCAATCACACATCTGCAACATGAAAACTGCACTACTACAAGAATCTTGAAACGCTGTCAATGCAACTTTGTGTCCTAGTCGCTAGTAACATGAGTTGTTCTTCAGCTTGTACTTTAGCTGCAGCACAACATGTAGATGGCAATGTAGCAGAATTTGTGAATGGTTTTAAGGGACAAGATCTTGGGATAGTGGTAGAAGCAGAACGAGTGAGATTCTTGTTTGTCATGTCCACTTGTGCTGTGAATAGAGAATACACTGGTCTATGGTCAGAGAATTTTGACTCTCCTCTAACGTACATTTTCTGATTCAGTCCTTCTCCTTTCCATAGAATTCTATCGCACCTGTTTCATTTCAACCAACATTTCATACATGAATTCAGCAACCAAGAAACACTAATTAAAAGATATTATCAAATTTTACAAATTCTATATATCACATTAATAGTTTTCACATTATGAATAGTGTGACATTACATTAATTAATGTGTATTGAATCATGAAAATCATACCAAGCAGGAGTGCGTCGTTTTTCCTTTGATTTGCAAGTTTGAGCAACATACTGATCAGAATTCATCAAGTATTTGTAAGTAGGAGCAAAGTATATGCTCCCTTCATTCCAACCTTCAAATATTCGTCCAGCATTCTGCTCCATCCTTAGCTGATCTTTCTCTAGCAATGCCTTCAAGTTATTGTTTTTTAGCAGCTCATGGATTTCATCGTAACCAGCGGCAAGTCGATAATTCAAATCCCCCAACCAAATAATGTTACTGCACATGTACCAAAAGACCAAATTAGTACCATTGATTTATAGTAATAAAGAGTGTGTAAATATTAAATAATTAGAAATTTGGAATCATTATTCATAGGACTTACTCATGTTCTAGTATGCCAAGTGAGTGAGAAAATTTAGTTCTCTTGATGATTTCCGCAATGTCCAAGTTCCGACGCAGCTCGTCACCACATTTCTCTCCAGAGGCCAAGTGAGTGCAAACGAAGCAGAATGTGGTTTGGTACAATCTCATGCTAATAGATATCGAACCCTGTTAGCATACAACAAAAATTTACAAAAATGTAAGCAATGAATCATAATCATACCACTGTAGCCAGTAAATAGTCCTACTTCATCTTGAAATGTCACATTTCCACAGCAAAATCTGAAGCAATAGCTAATTAATCAGAACCATTTTATAGCCCCCCCGTATATAATAGTATAGGACATACGCATCTCAAACCACATATAATATGGTATTAATTTTTTTAGATATATCCTATGAGTGTATTTTTTTTTTCTATACTATCAATCAATCATAATCGTCAGATCATTGAAAATAATTGACTTTTAACGAACCTTATTTCCAAGATAGCCCATGATGCCGGTGCCAACACGAGACACTTTTAAATTGCTAATGTGGTTGCGATAATCGGCGCGCATCCACACGCACAAGAAGATACCAACCATTTGCTTGCTTGCTACTAGGCTAAAGCGTTGCTTTTGATTTGGGATTTCATTGTTTGAGGTATTTAGAGCTTGATGAATAAGGGCTAGCCACTTTGCTGCAGGGCCACTGTTCTCCGACCCAAGCACGTTCCCAGCATTTAGCGGTACAATTTCTTGGAACCTAAGTGAGCAAAGACAAGCCAATACAACAAAAATTAGATTTGCTTGTTTTTTTTTAATCTCCAAAGTCAAAAAGTACTTTTATTTGGATAAGTTGAATCATATAAAAATAAGAAGTTGGTAACTGATTAGTTTTACTATAGATAACCTTTACATAGACATCAAATCATATTTTATGATCTTATTCTTATTACATAATAAAATTATCACTAATTTAAACATGTTTATGTGTACACAATAATCATTTTTTTTTTCACATATTAAAGTACCTTTCAACATTTTAATGTCCTTGCTTAGGTCACAAACTTATGTTACCAAGTCCGCAACAAAAATCATATTTTTGTGATCGAACACCCATGTTAATATAATATTATGCGATGTACTATATTTGACACTCATTTTAAAACAGATCAAACAATTTAAATACTCCGAAATTGCATAAAGTATTTGCACATTATCATAATTAAATAATCATTGAATCAAGGTGCAAGATCTAAATACACCTATTTATATTCAAATGGTGGCTGTAACAGTATAGCCGTCGTAGATAAGCCATAATCATCAAGACAGATGTTGAGTAAACTTGTGCTCCTAAGAATATTTAAAGAGATTTAATTGATCCATATATAAAAGGTAATAGGTGGACTGAGTGGAAATGAAAAATAAATAAAATACTACAGACAAAGTGGTAGATAGCCAAATAGGGAACATAGATGATAAGATTAAGTAAAAAGAAATAGTTAAAATAAAAATATACCCAATAACATATATGTCAGCTGGCGAAGTAGATATCAGCCAATTTTTCAGGTCCAAATTTTCATTTGGTGACTTCCCCCCAACATTCCACGTCCCCACAAACATCCTACACAAGAGTTAATTCAATTTTTTTAGAAGTCAATAATAATACCTCAGAAATGTTTACCTAAAATAAGCTAAGCACATATTTTTTTTTTTTTGAGAGACTAAGCACATATTATTATTAACTTAAAATTTTAGGATAGCCACATGTTACATCAAAAAATAGGTATGATGGGTGTATTTACCTAAGGTTTAGAGGATTAGTGATGGTAGAAGGTTTTATCTCTCCATGCACCGAACGTTTCACGCCATTTGTAGAATGCTTCAACCACCCTTCTTTGAAAACAAGGACCAAATATTAATTAGTCAGACATCAACCCGAACCAAAAAAATACATTAACTTAAAAAATACAGTAAGTGCTAGTATTAAACAAAAAAACATAGGTTTTGGAAAATTTTAAGCTAAAAACATCCAAAAAAACCTAAAAAATGCACCTAAGTCTAAGTTGTATCAATTTATCAATATCTTAATTTTATCTAATTCACATATATAAAGTTTTTTTGTTCTAAATTAAAAAAGTTATGTTACTTAAGTACGATTCTTCTGATAACAAATATACAAGCTTAGCACTCTAAAATTTGCATGCCAATTTCTTCCAAAAAAAAAAAAAAAACCACTCCGAAACAAAAACACTAGATCCAAGCATAGCAGAAATTAAGGATTCACTATTTATTAAAAAAATAGAGAATATTTCAAATCATAAAAACAAAGTGTTGGGCAAATTACCAGAAAATTTATCTGGTACGAGGATGTAACTATCTTGGTCGGAGCAACTCTTTCTCGTTTCTGTCGCAGAACCTGAGTGAGTCCCACAAAGATTAAACAAAAAAATGTCTCACTTTCAACACGAAAAAAAAGTGAAATGAAACCAAACTCAAAGAAGAAAACCAATGACAGTCTTAAATAAAATAATTGAGTTTCACCTGTAACAGAATAATCTGATGTAAACTTTTCAGAACTGTTCTTTGTACTAAGCCAATTCTTCACAGCTAATTTCGGCCATGACTGCAGCAACAAAATTAAAATGAAAAAATAGTTTTTATATGAAAAAAGTGCATTATTGTTGGTATAGCAATAGATTAAGACAGCAAGAGAATGCGCATACCTTGGATTTTTTCGATTCTATTTTCATTGCTCTTCCACTTTCAAGATCGCTTAAAAACTGATACAAACAAATAATATAGCAATTGAATGATCAGAAAAATCTATATGGATGTGCAGATGCCAACTATTTTAATAGCAAATTTATCAAAATCTAACATGGAAATCATTGAATTAAATAATTCAATTTGAGGAATTTTTTTATTAATGGAAGCAAGTTATAAATGGAAAAAATAAAGTATATATTAGAAGGATCTAGACATTTATTTTTCTTGTACGTTAAGATTTTGTTAATGTTTGATATTATAAGCGATTAATCTCAACGAAAATATAAAAGAACTAGTTGAAGGGAGAACGGGGACAGCTTTTGAGTCAAAACAAAATTCATATACTAATATTTAAGATAGAATAGATAATATATATAGAGAAAGTTCACCGTTTTGTTCAAAGTTTTGTGCTTTACAGATAATAAAAAACCATATATACTTGTATATATATATAGGATGAATGATTAGAAAGAATCACAAAAGAGTTTAGTATCTTTAAAACAAATATTGAAAAAGGTGCAACTTTTTTATGACTTTGCTCATATGCTACAAAGAAATATACTTGCCAATTTACCAAAGCAAAAATATGAGAGTAACTATATAAGTGAATGAACCGCATATAGGAAGTTATTAAAACGTGGGTCAACAGCATTGCTATAAGAGAGTCATGCGTGACGGTTTTTTGAGAAGCAAGAGAAAACTAAACTACTACTACTATTACTATTAGTGTTTTTTTGAATGAAAATGGATGAGTAAAATATGAAGCTATAGCACCAAATATATAAGTTGAGGAAAAAGTTACTTACAAATAATATTGACCAAGAACGTGGGCGTAACGTAAGGTTTGAGTTTAATGAGAGAATGATGGTGAAAAGACAAAGCTATTTCTTAACCAAGCTTCAATGAATTTTTGTAATGGAAGAAGGGAACAGAGATGAAAGGATAAGGGTATAGTGTTTGAGATTGAAAAGGTTTTGAGTTCCTTGGGAAAGGAAAAAGGTTATATGGGAGCTGAGATTTGAGAATAGGGGATGGTGCACATAACTTAATTTTCTTTTATATAGGAGTGTAGGAGTATACTACGTACGTAAAACAATTTAAAACATTAATGTAACTTTCAAATAAGATCTCTAATTATAATATCGTTTTTTAGAGGGGAGAAAACCACTTTATAAGTGCTGTTCTGGCACTTTTGGGTCAAAAAATTGTAACATCAAATCTTGGCCGTACACCTTTCGTGCAAGCCTAGTTGGCATCTACAAGTCTTTTGGTTTCGTGAAGGTGTAAGGTAGGAAGGGGAGGGAGAGGTTATAACTTTTAATTGAAGGATGGGAAATATGAGAAAAATTAAGCTATCTTATAATTGATTGTTAATAGCTGAAAAGTAAATAGATTAATATTAAAGTGTTTAGTAAGTAATATCTGAGGTGATTGATAAATACAAAATCACATAAAATTATAAGTATGTTTAATATTTTATAAACTATATTTATAAATATTTTTAATTAATATATTTATCTTTAAAAAAATTAGTGTATTTATGTTAAATATTTTAATTTATTTCAAAGTAATTTTTATCTTTAAAATGATAATTGTGATATATGAATTCAATTGAGATTTTTTTTTAACAAATCTTTTTGACTTGATAATCATACATTTTTTTATGGAATTAATTTAATTAACAAATCTTTTTGACTTGATAATCATACATTTTTTTATGGAATTTATTTAATTAACAAATCTTTTTGACTTGATAATCATACATTTTTTTATGAATTTTTTTTATTTTTAAGTGGTAAATATTATATCTTTCAAAAAACTTATGATCAATCTGTTTAAAAAAACTTATGATTAATATAAGATTAATATGCACTAGTGTACGCATATATGTTTTTTTAAGTGGTAAAACTTATGATTAATATGTATTAGTGTAGGCATATACGTTTTATTTATAAGCAGGATAATGCATGGTTGTGGCGTGACAGTATAGAGATCAACAATTAAAGAGACCACAATAGCATCTACATCTATGTCATTTATATTGATAGCATAAATGGACATCATTCAATATATTATATTACTTCACACTTTTTAATTATTTAATTTTAAACTACTCAATTATTACTTCACACTTTTTAATTATTTAATTTTAAACTACTCAATTGCATTTTTTAAGTATCCATACTACTCATTCAAAACTTTAAAACGGGTTCATTAATTTTACAATAAACTCTAAATTTATATAATTTTTCTCCATGGCTCCTTGCGCAACATTTGTGCAGGTAGATGATGAGATGATGAAAACTAAAGAAGAGAGCGCCACTAAAAATAAAGAGTGATCGACATGACACAATTACAATATATACATATTTTTATTTTTGTTTAGTCCGTCAACATGTCGGTCGATTAATAATTTGAAATTATGTAAAATCGAGTCTAATTACTATCTACATTATATTCGAGTTTTAAAATATTATTTTGGTACAAAACATTTCAGTTTAGATTATATTATGTTTAAATTGATTATTTCTCTTAACCTTCGATACACAAGCAATCAATGATGGATGTTGTCATATCAAGTTAATGAATATAAAAACACATGAATTGTCATATTGATTCATTGATTTGCCAATATCATTATATGCGTGTGTATTTATATATATGTAAAATAATTATTATACACATGAGTTTGTATTGTGAAATTAGTGATGATCTCACTCACACCTAGCTACGTGAATTTCCTAAGATTTGGGTTCAATACGTGCCAAGTTTGTTTGCAAGGTCAAAGCTTGGCTAAAATTAAAATGAAAAGGAAATCCATTTATATTTAAAATCCATATTTAATTAGCCATCTTTGCTATCTATATCATTCAGATTCAAGGCTAAAATGGACTAAGTATGCGCCCCTTTTTAGAACAAGTTAAGATTTAGAGCTATTAAGACAAAGTGTCATGCTCACAATGTAGTTTACTGTCCTTGTGGCATGCTCTCAATAGTTGCATAAGATTCTAAGGATCAAGCCTATATCACCTAATCCATCTAAGTGACAAAAAAAACTAAGATAATCATTAAACAAAACGAAAAGTTATAATTTTTTATGCAAAATTTTATTGAAAGGGACTATAAGAAATACTCCATTTCATATATAATAATAAAGAAAGAAAATAAAATCCTAATAGAGACAATTTCATACAATTTATATATGATTATTACACCATTGTTTGAAAGAGACATGAGAGCCATCTAGCTTGACACGAAAGCAAGACCGGTTTTTAGTCGCCATATACAATTTACACAACTTTGAAAATGGGTATCAATACATTAAAAACAAATGTACTCTCCTTCTGTTTTTTTTTTTTACAAAATAAATAATATTCATTCAAATTGATAGAGTACATTGATATAATGCAAATTCGCCAAAAACAAAAAGGATGAATTTGTGAACAGACTCACAGCATCCATGTTAATAGTATAACACGACAAAGTGCAAATGCCGACACATATGACTATATTTAAATCTCCGGAATAACCATGTCTCCGGATCTGCAACGTGGATGACGCCATAGTCATTGATTGGATTTGCACTAGCTTATCTGACAATCTGAACCGATCAAATACCTGAGAGCAACAAGAAAAACAAACAACGTCGCACAAAGACGACGAACAAACCAACGTTGCAAGAAGACGACGAAATCACAAAATAAAAAATGAAATAGATGTGAAAATCACTTATTTCAATAAGATGGAAAGAGAAAAATGAGTTAGAGGGGTGATTTTGGGTCAAAAATTGATCCTAAATCACCCCTCTTTGGTAGATGAAGGAAAAGAAACTAGCGTTTTGGCGATGGCCGACAAGAGAGAAAGGGAAAAGAGAGTTATAAGAAGAAATACTATGTACTCTCCCTCTGTTAATATGTGTTCTATTTAACGTATTTATTTTTCTTAAATTATTTTAAAAAAAATTGTGGAAAAAATTATTTTGTTTTTATATAGAATATTAATAATACTAATTAAATCCTTTCATAAGAAATATAGTAACTAGATTGTTTCGATAACACTTTTATTTATTATATTCCTTACAAAAACACTTTTGTTTGATAAATGATCACCACCATCTATCAAGGAAACAAGATCAAACATAAGTTGATGTTGAATGTACTGAAAAAGACAATAAATGGGGTTTTAATTGAGTTTTTATAATCTTTTTGCACAATTCAATTTGACAAAATCCCTTTTGAGATAATATGACTTATATATGTCTTTTCACATACATGTAAATAACAAGTTCAATTAAGTAAAAGAGCTTATAGAAAGAGAAGATCAACACAAAAGATTTATACTAGCTCACTATCAACCTTATAGCTAGTCAATTCTCTAACACATGAAGGATCAACACAAAAATTATATTTCTCTTTTATGATTTTGCAGTGTTGTGTCCAAGAGTTATTTCTTCAATGATGTAAACTTCTTTTGTAATGTGTGTGTGGGGTGTGTGAGAGAGAGAGACGAGACTAGGGTAAAATAAGAACATTGATGAACTTTATAGTCTCTAACGTCTTCTTTGATTTGATCCTACCTTCGTAAAGTAAGTTGTATGTGGGTGGTTCAAAGTATATTTGTACGACCTACCACTTCTCACCTTATACTTTCACATTATCATACTATTTCCTTTCTTCAATAATATTTGTGGTATAGTTCTTAATGAGACAAAGTCAAACCAAAGGTAATGATATGAAGATGTAGTAATTGTTTATAAAGACGCATAAAGACTAATGGTGTGTTGATTGAAAATGGAAATCTGTTCGAGTGTATCTTTGCCAGAGCGTATAATCAGGTGATTTATTTATCATTGTACTACAAAGCAACTTGGTTCTTACGAATGTTCCCAAAGGAATAACGACCTCCTAAAGGTCAAATCCTATATTGTCTATCCTCGTCACGATGGTCTCAATTTTCCACATCGAAATGGCGGCCTTGAGATGCCAAAAACAACATAGAGAATTGGCTGCACAAATTACTATCACCCACCTAGTTGTCTTGCCAAAAGGACGTCATCGTCCAACTTCCAACTTCCTTAACCACCATTTCCTAGAATGAGTCTGATTCAATGTCCACCTTAGAGATTAAAAGATAAATATCGCATCTCCTCAAAGAACAAAAATTTGAGGCCTAAATATTTTAACCTCCAAGGGGATAACCAAAACCGACTACCAAACCTAGCAACCAAAACCTCTCCCAAAGAGAAGACCCACTGATTATGGCTACCATCTTCATTTCTTTCCTCCCCTTGACCCTTCCCTCTCGAAGGAACCATCTTCAGATGTTGGAGATGAGCTTCCAACCCTTGATAGGCATTTTGAGGAAAGAGAGATAAAAAAATTGGAATATTGTTTAACATGTTTAGAAAAACAATCTTTCCACCTAAGCTAACAAACCTATATTGCTAAGACCTAATTCTACTATTGCGCAGAGACTCCCAAACAATGTTCCACAAATCGAGTGTTAACCCTCCGAGTTTATCGAGTTTACGTGTTTAGGTACCAAAATCGTGTTAACTTTGAGGTAAACTCGGTTTCTGGTAAAATCAGAAGGTTTGACCGAGTTAACACTCGGGAAATTCGTGTAAACTCGACCGAGTTTACATCTAAAAAAAATAAAAATAAAATTGGCCCTTTTTTTGTTTCTTTTTTTTCAAAATCCAATTCATTTTCTACAAGTCCAAAGACTGGAACATTTACTGAATAATTACTTTTACAATAACACGTTGTTTCTCAAATGAAATGTTTCTTTTTTTTTTTTCATTGCGTTCTCAAACCATGAACAGGGGAGCACATACCAGTTAGGGTTGCGATTCCGATGGTGGAAATTTAGATTTTGACGTCGATGATTGCGACGCCGGTTAGGGTTGCGGTAGTGGTGTTTGTTGACCTTTTGAAGAAATAAACTAGTTTATTTTTTCGATAGTTTTATTAACAACTTTAGGAACTTGTGAAACTTGTTTTTTTGGATGGCTTAAACTTAGAGACTTATGAAACTTATGATTTTTTTCGTTAATTTTTTTATTTTGATGTTAAGTTGAGCATAACGCGATAGTTTGATATAATTTATCTTTGTAATTAAGTCATATTTTGCACTATTGACCTATTTACAATATTATATTAGTTTACATATGTCATGCATATAATAAATTTTATATAACGAGTTTACCTAAGAAAAACGAGTTGAGGTAAACTCTCCCAAGTACTCACCCTAAGCAAGCTAGCCTCGACAAGTAACCATAGATACCTAAAAGGCATAAACCCTCCTTACAATTCAAGAAGCAAACGTTCTTCCTATTAAACGAGCCTTTAGCATTGATCGCAACAATACATAATCTCAAAGAAATTAACCCGTAGGCCTTAAATGAGCTTAAAGTAGCGACGTATAGTCTTCTTGGTATAAATTTTTTCCATTGTTTGCTTCTCCATGAGCAAGATATCGTTTGCATTCTACATATGATAAATCATAAAACTTGAGTTGGCTAGTAGGAACCCTCGAAACCTATTAAGAGACTCAACCTTGCACATCAAACCCTACAACTACTAATAAAAATAGGAATCGGGCAGCAGAGTCACCTTACTTGATATCCCTCTAGATATTCACTTTCTCGGTTAGACACCGATTATAATGAAATTGGAGGTCTAACTCATCCTTAAAAACTGGTTCATAAGGTGTGGATTGTCTCCTCTATATAAACTTTTATCAAGAGTCTTATCTATCCGATGTGGGACATGAGTTTTTCCCAATACACCCCTGTCACGCCCCGCACTCTTTGGGCTTGGTGCGTGAATCGGTAGGTGGCCCTTGAAATTGACAGGCTCTGATACCATAATGAAATTGGAGGCCTAACTCATCCTTAAAAACCGGTTCATAAGATGAGGATTGTCTCCTCTATATAAACTCTTATCAAGAGTCTTATCTATCCGATGTGAGACATGAGTTTTTCCCAATAGATTAACCATAATCGATAAACAACCGGAGAACACAGACACCATGACCAAAGACCTCCATCTATCATCAAAAATAAATATCCTCAACATATAATCCAAGAAAAATTAGCTAAGTGAATCATTCACTTTTTCAATGTCCGTCTTAAAAATAAGACACTTTCCCCTAAATTTCTTGACCACGTCAATAGTTTCATTCACACCCATTAATATTAATTAGTTCTCATTCTAAAACGGGTATGACCTTAAGTTTGGAGCCATCAATTAAAATTTCCATTTAAGTCTATATGAGCAATTATTTTTTTGAAGCAATCCACATGAGCACTTATATATTTAAACATAATTTGCTTCTGTCATATGCACCCGGATCAACAAGCGACCTAGTGCTATTTAAAATACATGTTTATCTTAAGCAGACAAGTTATATTTCCATGGACACGTTATCTAATCATTCCTGATTTTAATGGAAATTTTGTGGACATACGCATTAAGAAATCTGTCTTTTGACCAAAAAAGATCAAAAGGAACATTAACATATTGCAATATCCAGGCCGGTTCTATAAGATTACTTTTGATAAATTTCTTATTATCACGAGCCAGTAACGAGACAAAATTTAAAAACTGGTCTTATCATAATAACCCTTTATTGGATTTCAAATCTAATATGATGTGTTAATCCTATTCAAATAAATAATTCGATCTCTTAAGAATTTGGACACGCCATGTTTTTTACTCAAGAGAATGTCTCGTGAAACTTGAAACTGAAAATTAATATTTAGCCTGCTGCTGACTCCCATGATTTCCGCCAAACATATAATAACGGCCTCTAGTTTCATTTAAAAAGTTCCACATGATGTGTATTCGTTTGTTTCTTTGACAGATTTGTATATATAGCATAGGTCACAAAAAACAAAAGTTGATCTTTCATACATTTAAATTTGCTTAATGTAAAATGGAAAACAAAAACAAAATTGAGTATAGGGGTCACATATAAAATTGAGTGTAAGAGTGATATCTTTCATCTAATTATAGTTGATGTGGATGATCAATTATTCTAGAAGAGTCATAGTGACAAACGAGGAAAAAATCAAACAATCAAAAGACATTGACTATGTATCTTAACTCAAAATCGAAAGACAATAAGTAATATAGTCAAGTTATCTCTCTTACAAGGAAATTAATTATCTCCATTGGAATCAGTGGTGGAGCCATGATTATTACAAAGTCTGAGCAAAAAAAATTGTGACACATTTATAGGTGTTTAAATAAGAAATTGCAAGCAAATAATCAATAGATCTAAAGAAATTGTCCAATTTATAGGGGTTTATATAAGAAATTCAGATGAATTTACATAAAAATTGCAAAAAAAATATTGGCCGGAGCCCGGGCGCGTGCTCGAGATCGTCGGACGGTCAAACCGCCACTGATTGGAATTCTCTTAAAACTATATGACACCTAGAGCTGGTTAATTAGTACAATATCAATGGAAATAACCAATATCCATATGTTTTGATTTACCCAAGTCTTTATGAAGTGACTTTTATCTCGTCCAGTTGAAAAATAAAATGTTAGGAGTTCCACATCGGGTAACTAAAAGTGTTTGATGTGGTACTTAAGTTATGAGACTTTCTCACCTAATAGACTAGTCTTTTGGGTTGGGTTCTCCTCAGAGGCTTAAGTCCTAACAATTGTTGCTTTCATTGAGAGTCGGACCACGAAAAGTGATACCTATAAACTGGATTAATGTGCTCCACCGAATACTGATAGGCTAGTGAAACCGTCAAAAGAGAAAGGGCTACCATCGAGTCAGTACCGATAGAGTGAAAATCGTTGGCTCTTAAAGTAGTGATTTATCTGAAAATTATAATGTAAGGATACCATTTGTCTATTGCTAAACTCTTAAATATATATCAGATTATTTCAGATTAAGAGTACTTTTTTGCCCCGAGACTGTTTCCAAAAACATGAAACAAATTTCACAGGGCAGTCATATCTAATCACCCAAAAAAATCTAAAAGAGATGTCACAAAGGATAAATAAGTGCGAACCATGTTTATTTATTTAGTTCTTTTGAAAAATATGTTTATTTATTTAATAAATGCTCGCAGTCATGCAAATGTAAATGTGACTGGTTAGTTTATTAGCTAATGAGAAAATTATTGGCATTTGAAGTGTCACAACTGACCTACTTTGAGACGTCTGTTGGTTGAAACACAACTTAAGGGTTCCCACAATTGTCAATGCAACAAGTGGCTAATTGTAAATCAATTATTGAATGAAAGATAAAATTGATAGATTAGAACCCCAATTGGTGTTAATGTTCTTGGTATATAAAAGAAAAACGAAAAAGAAAAAAGAAGATAAAGTGACTTGAATCATTACTCTACTATAGAGTATTTAAGAGAGATGATAAATTTCATCAATTTTCTTGTACCTATTATTAATCATCATTTACCTCAATCAATTATATTATGACAAATGCTACATATAACAAAATTTTGTCCCGATGATTTCACGACATGGTATACCCCAGATTTGCACTAAAGATTTCAATATATATCCATCACTCATGTGACATGCAAAATGAAGATCTAACCGTACAAACAAATTCGTGATTATTCATGATTGTTCTGTCACGGTCAATAGCAAAACTCTTTATATTATGTCAAGTGTAGTTTCTTATGTGTCATTTTAAATCATACAGCACACTTCACTATTGAAGAAAGACCATACAAATAAGTTCGCCAACACATAACCACAATTTCAATTGATGGGACCTTAATTTCTCACTAACATATCTGCCGTACCCTTACTAATTAATACTACAATCCATTTTACTGAAACATGGATTGGGACTACTACCACCTTCCTAATTTGGCTTGCATAAATGCGGGACACGAGTCTTAGAAATAGTAAGTACCAACCTGATACACAATTTTTGTGGTGGTTAGAGCGATTCCTGATTTTGCTTTAACGAATTACATACTATAGTACCTAGCTCAATTAATGTGATGCAATACAGCAAACATTTTAATTGAGCCAGCTTGTTCCTGTCTTCTTTACTTACTAATTATTCTTATACTTATTATATATACATCCAAACGAAAAACAATAGATTTTAATCTTGAATTGAGTTGGCAAAGCCTAAAATTGAATTAAATTAACACATATGGAGCAAATTAGACTATAAAACACATCTTTATTAGGTCCATCGAATCACGTTTTACAAATAATTAGTACCAATTTTCCTTAAGTTGTTTTTTAAACGCGTGTTTGCTGCATATATAATCAAAATCCTATCTACTAAGTTATTTGGTATGAATGTCATGATTAATCGGGCAATAATTAAGCTAGCTAGCTAGCTAGTGTTTGGACTAACATAACATCCATATAATTTAAGATATTGACTATTAGATTAGCATATTCATTATTCATAGATTTTTCAGGAATAATCTTTCGGTGATTGTAATGAGTCTAGAGCTTTTGTAGTAATGACAATGAAGCTTTTTTTAGTTAAACTCTTGCTGTCATTTGCCCACTCCCAGGAGTTGGTACATTGACTTATCTCACTCACCTTCTGTCACGCTTTTTTGTGGTTGTGCTTATCTTAGTTAACCTCAACCTAACCTGCGAATTATACTGCTATGATATAGACTTCAGGTGACTTTTCTTTTTCTTTTTGTGTTAATCCTATGATTTTTAGATCGTCTGGTAACTTGAAATTCGATGGTAAAGATAAGTATAATTTGACAAAAATTATTTTACATAGAAATTACATTTAGATTCTCTAAAACTATTCATTTTTTTGTGAAACTTATTAACTATTAACGTTCAATTGTTTGTTTGGTTAGGTCATATGATTTTATTGATCAGTTTATCATGTACTTAGTGTATCCACTCCAATTGTTTCTTTTCAATGTTACAATGTGACCGTTGAATTTAAGTTTGACACTTTTCCATTATATTGATATAAAATGTAAGATTTAATTCCAACGCTACAATCATGTTGATTGTCTAAGCTATTTTGAAAGTAGACGAAGTTAATGATATTGATTATGTGGATTGATCGTGAACAAGTTTTTAAAGATTGTACATGTGTTTTAACGGTCGTAGACAAAGATCTAATAAAAATGTACTATAGGGTTTAATGGGTGATTTTCAAGGGTTATTATGTTGGTCAAATTCTTACAAGAATAAGCCTTAGAACCTAATGATCAAATGCTTCTAATTGTATTGGTCATGGTTAAAAATGAGGTAGAAAACTAATCGTGCAAACAAAATGCAACACAAAAGATCAATTCAAAAGGGGAACAAAACTTAAAAGATCTATAAAAAAAAATAGTAATTTAAAGAACCGTAAACTTAATTTTGCATTTTTTATGATAAATATTAATTGTTATTTTGTTAGGGGAAGAAGTTAAACCCACGGCCCATGCATGCCCTCCTCAGTCCTCACTCTAACCCTTATGTTCATAACCAAAGCCACCAATTTTCCTTAATTATCTTCACTCCTCTGCCCATCACATCAATTATCGCTCGTGTTGTTTAATTTGGAGAAAAATCTATGGTTAGTTTGGCATCATTACTACTTCTCACACCGTAATTGCGGGTTTTCTTTTTCCAGCTCATATGGTTTAGGAAAACAAAGAAAAAAAAAGTTTGGCATTTAATTTGGTTGCGGTGGTATATTGTACTATTTGGTTATCGAGAAACAAAATTATGTTTTGATAATAGGGTTGCTGACGGTGTACGTACGTAGAAATTTTTTATTATAGTAGTATTAAATTGTAACGTGGGGTGGTTTATAATAGAGTAATGATATATAAATATGTACAGTTTTCTTTCATCTCATGTACAAGGTGTATGAAAATAAATAGTGGCTAACATTTATCGAGGATAAACCTCATTTAATCTTAACTAATCAATAAGTCTTATTATTAACTTATAACCTACTATTCGTATCTCGTCTTAAGTAATTTCTAAGTTATATATTTCATAAATCAATTCTTACTAACAAAAAATCGATTACTCAAAATGTACTTCCTAAAATCCATTTCAAAAACCTAAAAAATGATTATTTTAAACTCGCTTATGTTGGAGCAATTAAAGCTCATGATACCAAATGCTGGAACAACTAAGGCTACCATTTTGTAACTCTATGTTGTTTATGGAAGAAGAAAGTGAAGTTTAAAAAGGAGAGAGAAAGAGAGAGAAAAATTATGAAATAAAACTGATCATTTTACTTATGATTCTCACTTTACAATAATGGGTTCACTTCCCTCATATGATACACTCTTTCATTTTTCACTATATATATTCTTATTTTTGTACGCACACTACAACTTATACACTTTATCAGATACTGTGTTTAACCAACTAACTAACAAACTGTTTTTTTTTTCTTCTTCTAGTCGAACAACTAACAAATAGTTAAAACTAACTAACTATCAGTTTGTCACTACATTACGTTCTGAGCTCAATATTCTGAACTCTAACACTTCTTGTTTTCACTACAAGTAACCTATTACAATTGACTAGATTGAATTACGACTCACAGTTTATAAGATTTCTTGATATTTTGTGAAAAGTAGAACATACTCATTTTCGATTTTGATCGGTAATTTTTTTTTTGCTTTCTTTGAGGGAATATAACATTGTATGGTACATCCTAATAAAATTGATTGAAAGAAGTGTTTATTATTTTTATAAGGATCAAAATGCCCCTTTTTATAGAGTTAAAATAAATAGAGAAGAAATTCAAGTGCCAATCGAATTATGCTCACTACCTTCTTCAAAATGCTCACTTGATTTTTCTTTAGGTGATGCTTAGGTCTTATAAATTTTAGCTTTGAAGAATTAGCCACATGAAAGATTTAAATTTTACCTTTGAAGAATTATGAGTAATTTATCCAACAATCAAATTTTTACTCCACTAGCAAATTTGTTTATGTAGCTAATTTTTTTTGGTTTTTTTATATAAATTACCCACAACTATAAGGTAATTTAAAAAAAAAAAAACTTTATTTTAACTCCATGTATATAAAATTTTCTCTTCTTACACAAGTGTCATGATTAATATTAAAAATGTTACTTCTAAAAAAAATATTGAAATTGTTAATAAAAAAATCATGAGCATTCGAATAAGTTTTTATTTTATTTTTAGGGTAGCATTCGAATAGGCTAGCTGGTATAATTGTAAAAAAAAAAAAAAAATATTGATCCGATTAACTAGAGATCCGATTATATCATTATTTGTCCAAAAAAAAAGTGATCGCGTCTCTTTTAAATATGTTAGTAATTTCCAGCATTTCCGTTGATAAAAATTAATTTGCATGTTAAAAATTGAAAGAAAATAAAAATAATAGTTCAATATGTGATTGAAAGAATACAGACAAATTTAATTTAAAAAATTGGTGTTTACAGAGAAAAAATTTACACAACAACAAATAATCAAACTAAAACATCAAGATTCGGAGCCATCTTTCCAAACAACAACTTCAAATCATTCTCCAATGGCGTCAAGTTCAAGTCCAAGCACATAACCCTTGCACTATTCAATCTCTTTAAAACTGGTAATTTCATAACAACTTGTTCCATTGAAGAAACCTCTTCGTTGATAATAGCTTTATGCCTTCTCATGTGTCCACCCAATGCTTGCCCCAATGAAAAATTTTGCCCACAAATGGAACATTCATGCATTTTGGGCTTATTTCCTAAGCTCAAAGATGTAGAATTTGTAATGACTTCATCCCCTTCTAGCTTTGATCTTTTATGGCTAGCTCTGTGGCCACCTAGTGCTTGAAAGGATGAGAATTTTTTGTTGCACGTTTTGCACTCATATTCCACTGGCGCAAAACTTTTTTGATTTGGTTTATTGTTATGTTGTTGTTGTTGGGGATAAGAGAGCATCATTAGACAATTTGCCAAATTTATGCTTTCTAATCCTTCTATATCTCTTTGTCTCTTCATGGCTACTATATATGTTGATTAATTAACAAAATATGAAGCGATAGTAATTAAGAATTTATGAGTTTATGACTGAAATGTAATGAGTGTGATACAATGAATTGGAGGAGTTGGGATTAATTGGTGAGTAACATTTGGATATGGAGGTTTATATTTATAAGCCATAACTGGAACAAAGTCAATGAGTTTGACTGATTTTATTCAACTATATTTATGGAGGCATGCTTCAAATGTAGAGAAAGTACTTCCTCATCAATTCTAGTATATTGTAGGTCTTTTAGCAAAATATTATTTGTCTATAATATCAACAAAATAAGGGTCTTCTATTTTTATTATTATAATTTTAGTTATTATTAGTATATATTTTCGATTATTTTCTATTTAATTAATGTATAAAATCGTTAAACTTTCAACGTCTAACGGCGGAAAACAAAACAAAAAAATTATGTTTCTGACTTCGCTTTGAGGTTTGACTAGTCCTAATGTAACTCATATAATGACATAAATGTCCTCTTTGCTGATGTAATATTCTAGTTCAATATTGTTGTTTAACTATTGTCTTTTTGGGTATTTCATATAAAGTGTTTTGGACACGTGAGGCTTACACTTAGTTATTTATGACTTATATGAATCTAGATGAACCGCGTGGGAGGTCATGTACTCATCTGTTTATGTTTTTATGTTGTTTGGGTGAGCTACCAACTGAACCGGTCGTGCATTGCGAGCTACCAAGTTGGTTGTTCTTCTTTGAAATGAAACGTGGAATTTACTTTCTTTTTTTCTTTCTAATACTATTTTAATAAACATAAGTACTAAGAATAATTAGTAAAACTAGGGGTGTATATGGGTTGATTTAGGTTGAGTTTGGCCAAACCCAAAACCCTAATCATAGGGTACTCCGGTTTAAGTACCCCTTACATTATTGGGTGGGTATGGACAAACCCGCTAATTTCTTAGTTGAGTTGGATTGTATAATGAGTTACCCAAATTATTTTTCTATTTTTTAATATTAAATGACAAGTACTCATAATTTTTCTTAAATATTACTCTACTTTTTAATTTTCTTAAAACAAATTGGTTAACTTATTTTTACTATAATTTTATGTATCACAGAATAATAAATTATAATATCAAATAATAAACTCCATCATAAAATACTTACAACAAACTAAAGTTGCATATCATAAAATTTCATTAGTATTAAAATAACTAAAAAGTGCAACATCTTATAACTCTAGCATGTTTTGATTTTCATTATATATGATACAATGTATATGTTTTGGAAATATGATTTGGTTTATGACCATAACCTTTAGTATTTTTCTTCCACCCTATGAAAATAAAGATAAAAAATATTGACATTATTGGGTAAGTGTGTTTTTGGGTTTAAGTCTGATTTTACCCGAAATCCATTTATTTTTATGGATTTTTCATTTTTAAAAAACATACACCCACACAATTACCCGGTCCAAACCATTTTTTTGAGTTTTTCAGTGGGTTTGATCGAATTTTTTGGGTTGACTCGACCCATGTACCCCTAAGTAAAACTATGGACAAACCACTTGTTTATATGTTGTACTAACTCTTAAACTAGTATTAATGTATGACTGAATTCTCTTTTTGACATAATGTACGACTGAATTAATAAAGCTTCAAGATGGACTGCGTGGGTTGACATATACTAATTTGGTCCGCAACAAATAAGAGCATCCATTTGATCATCATAATATGGGGAATATAGTACTATTCTCCGCCTACTAATGTTGCTCAAGTCATGCCCGTATACTTCATGCATTAAACCAGCTAGGTATGCATTTTCACACGCAGTGGTTACACACATGCTGACCAATGCATTTAAGAGTATAATGTCAAGACAGTTCCTTTCACACACACAAAAATAAAATGAGTATGTCAAGACAGTTAAATTTGATGGCCATCATGAGTCAAAAGCCAAATTAAGCAACTAGCAGCGGTCTACAGGGAATGCCTGACACATTCAATTAAGCACAACGTATACTGTATACTCGAATTAGTTATAAGAAAGACTTTTGATTATTGATCATTCTGATGTCATTGTGTACATCATGAAGATATTGGGCTGTTTAATTTATTCATTTTCAAAAAATAAAATAAAAAGTGATTTAGATTTTAGAAGAATTGATTCCCTTAGGAAGATAAAAGTGGAACCAATTTTGATATTTTTTTTTTATAAGGCAAATTTTATTCACGACAAGTTCATGATAATAAAAGGTCTCAGTCTAGGAAGAGATGCGGCATTAAGAGCTATTCGTAGAAGTGGTATACTATTAAGATTTATACGGGATGTAACCTGATACATAATTAGCAAGTGTACTAACTTATATCGAAGTAATAAAATTTATAAGATTCGTATCCACAGGGACTGTTTCAACTTCTACTCGGTAGTAACATTATTATTAAGGATGTTTGTAAAATGAGGGGTGC
>Ga0315914_1001950_pt1 | contig 31501 bp, 9 predicted proteins | sample MpolenodulesMG_FD_203920 | JGI IMG/M metagenome (GOLD analysis project Ga0315914, IMG submission 203920) | Medicago polymorpha root nodule microbial communities from Los Angeles, California, United States - elongated nodules | ecosystem: Host-associated > Plants > Roots > Nodule | place: USA...
TGGTGACGGTGAGAGGTTCTCCTCTCTATAGCAGAAAAATGAAGGATGGGGTGATGGAATATACGATCGGAGGAAGGAGAAGAGAAGATGTGGGGCAAGATTGTGCATGAACAAGTATAGATTTCTCAATTTTATTTTTAACAAATTTGGTCCATTGATCAAATCTAATGGTATTTTCTTTGTGCTTCACCGGTGAGGGACTTAATTGACCCCTCACCCTAGAATCACCCATAAAATGATATTTTTTTAAAGAAAAAAAATGTTATATTGTTGGTGTCAAGATAAAAATTTATATTATATTTACTATATTATTTGTGTCATTGAAAAATATAAGTATAGTTTGTTACAATATATGAAAATGCAAAATGTCTATATTTTTTCAAAATCAAAGTAATTTCACAAAAATTATTGTTCGTAATTTACACTCATTAATGTAATAAAAAGAGTGGATAGACCGACACGGTAAATGCTAGATTTAATTAATAGGTTAAAGCCATTTTCTTTCTAAGAGTGATTTCTTTTAATAGACTCACAATGTGTCTTATTTTGAAAAACATGTTTGTCATATTTTGTTTAAAAAATAAAATGAACTTACAAAATTATCCTTTAGATAAACAAATTTTAAATAGATAGAATTAGTTATTTTATTTATTAAATCAAATGAGTGTAAGATGGCAACATACACCTCCTAAAAAAATGGTTAATTTACATCTTTTAATGTTTTTAGATGAATGTAAAGTGACATCCATATATATGGTAAACCGAAAATGGAAGTAAAGAGAAAAATAGAGAAACTAACTCAATAGAAAGTACAACCGACTACAAACAAAACTATGACCAAATTAATCAAATAGACTCATTAATACGTTGATTTGGATCAATTGTCATTTTAACAACGTTAGGGTACCACCTGGACTTTGAGAACTGCTCTTTAACAAAATGTTTTTGCTCATTTTCAAGTAAAAATACCATTTTACCTTTATGCATGTTAACTCACGCAACGTGAGTTAACTCACGTTAGTTAGATTTCTCTTCTTTTTACCACAAGCCACCAACAACTACACCTATTCTTCTTCTTTCTGCAACTTCCCTTTGTTTTACATCCACTTATAATATCTCTCAAATTATTGGCTTGTCCTTTCCTTCTCTCTTCCATAATTCCTTCTCTCAAATTATAGAATATTGAGTTTTAACAATCGGAGTTGAGTCTTAAAATTATTAATTTTGATAACAAATTAAGTATGAAAGAGATGAGATGCAAAAATCTATGAAATTGAAGCTTCTAAGTTGTTAAATTATTGTTTGTTCTTACTATTCTTTTTTTAGATGTTCAACAAATTGAAGCTTCTGAATTTTTTTTTTTGAATTTGTCTTCTTCTTGAAAGTGTTGTTACTTGTTGTTGATGATGGATGATACTCTGACCAAAAAGGATACTGATAATGGTTGTTAATAAGCATGTGGATGTGGCTTCTTTGAATTGTAAGAAGGTTGAAGATCATGTTGCTTTTTTTTTGTCTGCAGTGAGAAAGAAACCAGCGTGAGTTAACTCATGCTGGGTTTTTTAGTGTGAATTTTTAGCGTGACTTAACTCACGCTGCGTGAGTTAACATGCGTATGGGTATTTTGGTCATTTCACTTGGGAATGAGCAAAACCGTTTGGTTAAAGAGCAGAACTCCTGGACTTTTTGTTTAATGGACCACAAAGTGTACATTTTGATACTTGTGGTCATTTTTCTTTCCGTTTCTCATGTGTCCTATTTTTTTCTTCTAAAAATATTCTTTATTTGTATTATATAATCCGAAACAAATTGTAGTGATTTTTGGATTGTATAATCTGAAACTATGTTTTGCACAGATTCTTAAAGAATTAGTGGTGTAAATTATTTCAATGACAAAAACATAAAATAAATGTAAATATACAGAAAATTAAAGAGGCAGAGATGATATGAATTATCATTTTATTAATATATATATATCCTAGTACATTTACAATAAAATTGAAGCTTAAAGCTTATTATATAAAACATTCAAACACTTAATGCTAATTTATTAAAAAGCTAAAGCTAAACATGAGGTGCAACAATATGGAGAGGGAAGGAGAATAAGAGGGAGGGGGAGGGGGAGGGGAAAGGTTTGTTTCCTGTATAGGGTAAAAGACACCTTGATGGTCAATCTTGCACCCAAACAGAACAATCTCACACCAGACAAATGATGCTTCTTTGCAGCATGACATCATCCTTGTTGACCCTTGATTCAATCCTTAAAATCCTAGAGTAGCCTTTTTGTATGAAAGACTAACTATGGAAACCAATTGTAGAAGAAAGGAGGAGGAGAGAGTGTCAGATGATGGAATGAGAAATTGTGGAAGATTGAAGGGTATTTATAGGAGAAATTTGTGAAGAATGAGTTGCATATAGTGTAATAATTCATAAAATATGGGTAAAAAAAATGTGTTCAAAGAATCTGACCAGCCATTAAAATTGATAAAACCCTTTGAAAAACGTATTCCATGAGTTACTCTTGTTAAGCAAGCAACCGTCCAACACTTTGAGGTGGCTCGAATTATACAATCTGAAACTGTTCCAGATACTTTTGGATAATAAAATTTGAAATGTTTCAATAATGTGTTAAAACTCGTACTTTACCGAGTGAAGGAATTTCAGATTATACAATCCAAACTTGCTTTGTACAAGGATTTTTTATGTGTTACACATTGCACTGATATTTTCTGTGGTCCACGACGCCTTAAACCATCTAAGAAGTAGTGTGCATGTTTTTATAAGCAATAAACCACACCAACAAAACTATGGACATTTATGTCATTAATCCAACACCAAGCTAGCTGCAATTTACTACAACGGGATAAACCAACCCTATCTGTACAAGATTCACGCTGCTATCACGCTCTCCGGGTTGAAGGATCAACTCGATCAAATCAATCGTCAACTCAACCACAAAGATACAAGGAGGGTGGACAATGTTGATTATCGACGTCCATCGCCCGACTCAGCTAAATCTATGCGGTTCAGCAGGATGAAGCTCAGGAACGATGACGACGTGAGAACCATGTTCTCGATATCTGGTTAGTACAATACTAAATGACCGATCGAGTTGGACGCTTCAGGGTTCTCCTAGAGGAACCAAAGGAAGAAATTAGTTTAGCTGATCCGTGATTTGTTATGTTTTATTTTATTGTGTGTTTTACGTTGTTGAAATATGTCTATGATGTATTTGGAATTGTTATATTTAATGTAGGTCGCTGAAATTGAATTCTCTATGTTAATACTCTTGTTTTGTAGGGTGCAAGTCAGGTTCGAATTATATAATATGAACTAATTCAACACAGGTTTTTCTATGATCCACATTGTACCGACAATTTATGTGATCCACAACGCACACAAACTTCTATAAATTGGGATCCACAATTCATTTTTTGTAAAACACAACAAAAAACTCTGACAAATTAGCCGAAAGATATGAACACCAAGAGGTTTCTATGAGTTAGATTGGCTGCCTTGACAATATAAATATGTAAGTTGGCAAGGCAACTTGATCTAACTCAAAAAAAATCCTATTGAAACACCTTGCTTTCATCATTATGTTGCAGATTTGATTACAAAGAGGTTGTTATGAACTTGATCCAGTTGACCTGTCGATCGAAATATGTTAGTCGGCAGGCTAGCCGGATCAAGTACAAAAGCATCTCTTCGAACACTTTCGTAGAAATTTCAAAAGCTATTATGTTTTTTTTATGTAGTTGAATTATGTTTTATGTTACAACCGTTTTTTGTTAGGGTTATTTTATTTATTTATTATATGTTTTTAACTGTTTGTTTGTGTATTTAATTTGGGATTAGTGGATTTTTAGCCTAGAAGCGTATTTTAGTCATTTTTAAGAGTAAGGGTATTATAGTTATTTGGTGAGTAAGGGTAAATTAGTAATTTTAGAAGGAATGGTATTTTAGTGTCTTTAGTGCGAATAGTTATTTTTACTAATTTATAGGTAACTAGTGGTATTTATTTTGAGATGGAAAATAATGAGATGTTTAATGGGTTAAGTGTGTAGTAACTTTTTAGAATTAAGTGGTAAGAGTTTTGAGGCTCATTATGAATATAGTTACCCTAGCCCATTATTGAGGTATAAATAGATAACTCATGAGAGGAAATTAGGGTTTTGTCATTACACATTCTCACAAATAGAGAGGCTAGAGAGATTTGAGAGAGAAGTGAAGACCCATTTGAAGGAAAGTGAAGAGAAAGCTAGGAATCAAAGAGTAAAGTGAAAATTAGCTTAGCTTTTGAGGATACAAGGTAGGGGGATATGTTTGTTCTACTAAATAAGCTATAATCTACTTTTTGACTTATGAGTCATAATTGTTTTGAATGAATTATGATTTTGATGATTTTAGATATTAATTTTCGTGCTCATAATTATATGATGATTTTGGGTATGTGAAATTTGAGGTAAACTTGTTGTTGATACTTAATTTCCATTGTTGATATATGTTTTTTTTAATCGAAAAATATTATTACGCAAGGCTAGCACAAGATGCACTTAACCCGCAAAAGGAGGAAAAGGAGTACACAAAGGCCATATAACAAATGGCCCCTCGATACCAATACAAACTCAATAAAAAAAACCTCCTAAAAGTCCTACTTCCAAAAACAGAAGAGGAAACATAAAGCAACAGAGAAAAAAAAATACTCTAAAAAACAAAACAGGCATCCTAGCACTGACTCCCATCCACGCCTGCTACCGAAAACAAACAGCTCACCCCCAGCAGAAAGGCGCCTTCTACTATCATGACAGCAACAGCTCCAAAGAACCAAACAGTACAACAAAAAACTCCACTAACCTCACCTAAAGGAGAGAAGCAAGCGAAACATACAAAGTAAAGAGTCATTCCTTGTGTAAGCGAAAAAAGAGGACTCCACTTGATGGAACAGATAAACACAAACAGCACAAAAAACACCTTGTCAGCTAGTGCAATTTGCAAAAACTGCCCAAGCCAAAACACGTACCAGAACATCACCCAATTACTCCAAACTCTCATCGTTGGCTCTCCTGTCTTCATCTACAAAGACAGTTTTTCGGGTTCCACCGCCACTCATAGTACAAGCACGCTAGAATTCTAAGCCTCGCTAAACACCACCTCTAAGACAACAAAATTATTTCCTCCACAATTTCATCCATCCTAAACCCTCCATTGTTGAAAACAACATCGTTTTTAGCCTTCCAAATGACTCAAATTGTTGTATGCCAAATAAGCCTCAAGCCCCTTTTGAATTCCTTTATATGCGATACCACGTTGTTCTAACGCATCCAATGGGAGAATAAATTTAAGGGGGTTATAAAGCTCATATCTAGACACTGTTGGAGATGAAGCCAAATCTTCCAAGTCTCAAAGCAATGAAGGAAAAGATGATTAGCGGGCTCATCCACCAAGTTACAACACACACAAAGAACGCTCGCATTTGTTGGAATTACATTCCTCCGGACAAGATTCAACCTAGTTGGAATTCAGTTGAGCAAAATCTTTCAAGAGAGGCCACCACCTTCGAAGGATCTGAACTCTTCCAAAGTTGCGCAAAGACCCGCATCTCTTCCTCTCTTGTCACCACATCTTTCCCCAACAAAGCCTCCAACTTCTTATTTGATCTCACTGTGAATACTCCTCCATCCTCCAACTTCCAAACCTAATCATCCTCTCCTTGAGTCGTCTCAACCCCTTGAAGATCCAACAATAAATTATTTAGAATGTCTTTCTCCCAAACAAATGACCTCCGCCTCCAAGTGAAGTTCCACTCGGAATCTACCCTCATATCTGTCACCGACGCCTCTTCTTGATTTGATATCATGAATATTCTTGGGTACTTCAAACTAGAAGGCATCCCTCCCCTCCACCTCATCTTCCAAAAAGAAGTATTGTGGCCGCCTCTCACTCTCCTCACAACTTCGTCATTGAACCAATTGACCCTCCTCCATCATCTATAGTCATAGTATCATTCCACAATCGAGAAGCATAACGAGGCCAATTACCTCCATCCTCCTCCAACAACCCATCAATTCTAGCGCAGTATTTTTCTCTTAAAACATCTTTCCAAAGCGCTCCACAACAACCCATCAATTCTAGGATATTGTTGATATATGTTGAAGAGAATACTTTGAGAATTTAACTTAAAATGATGAAAATGATGTTTTTGTTTTTGATTGATGATGAATTCATGATTATATGCTATGAATGTTGTTGGGTATATGTTGGTGATGATGTTTCATGAATTGGGTGTTGATAAATGTGTTGTTGTGGTTAAGTAGTTGTGCTTTTATGACTTTTGTGAAAATGGGTTAAGAATGTAGAAGTTTGATTTTGATGAATTTGATTGAAGTGATAAAGTTGTTGTGTTGAGTTATGCTGATTAGAATTTCTGTTTTGAAACATAAGTTTTGGGTGTGGAATTGTTTGGGTGAAAATTGAGTTTTTGGGTAAGAAGTCGTTTTAAGTGTTATTGAGAAATAAGTGATTTTGGGAGAATTGTATAAAGTTGTTTCGAGATATTAAAACATGGTTTTCTAGTAGAATATGATTGGTTTAAGTGATTGGGACACGTAGGCGAAAACAAGATCGAAAACAGATCGAAAATCGGAATTTTACGCGCGAAAACGTGAAAGTTGAAAAATCAGAAAACATGTGTTGTCAGGTCTGCATGACCTTCCATGTCCTTTGCACGGACCATGTGGCTAGTTCGCACTTGGTCTGCACGACCGTGTAGGCAGTAGGCACGATCGTGCCACCTGTGTAGGTGCCTAGAAACTCAATTTTTTGCATTTTTTGCGGATACAAACGTATCCCTATGAGTTCCAAACACCTAACCCTATCTAATTGAAGTGTAATTGAACTTTTATGAGTGGTTTAACATGGATTGGCTTTGAAAAAGAATTGATTTTGAAATGTGATGAAAAAATAGACGAACTTTGAGAATTTTGAGAAATGAAGGAACTTTGCAAAACAAATCTGTTATGATTGTTTAACCTTTGATTTAGACGATATGCAGGGATTTTTTTATGATGTGTAAGAACACAGAACCCTAATTTTGTTGATAAATTAAAAATAGACGATTTTAACAAAATTGACGAACTTTGTCTAAATGAGGTTTTATGATTGGATAACTTGCAAATGATTTTATACTCATGATAACATGGTGAAATGAGAATGAATTAATGAATGATTTGCGTATAATATGTTGGTTATTATGATGTGGTGTATTATTCGTCTTTTATGCGATTTGTGCTTTGTGAAACAATGTTGTTTCCTTATGGTGATAATTGTTGATTGATGAATATGATGATGACTCTTTGGTTGATTATGACTTGTTGAATTGTATGGATGTAAATGCTTGATAATGCAATGGTGAATTTGGTGAATATATTATATGATGGAGTGAATTGTATAATATAGAATTGGTGATTTATGCATTGTTGAGTCTTTACTTGAAAGTCCATGCATTTGTAGTCATGTCGAGTCTTTGGTGAAGGACGTAGTCGAAGAGAAGCTACGTTAGTTGGTGAAGAACCTAATCGGAGATAAATTACGTTAGTGGATTCATAAGGTAAAATTATCTTCGGAATCCAATTGATGCCTTATGCATGTAGAGGTGTCTAGAATATTGCATGCATTTGAAATTGGTGAAATGTGTCATACTTGACTATGTGACTTGGTGAATATGTGCATTGGTGAAATTGGCGAATGATGTGATTATGTGAAATTGTGGACTTGTATATGATGCTTGATATACTATGATGGTGGTATGATAATATTCACGTGGAGTTAGTATTCTAGGAATGTTGAATATGTACATGAGTATTTATTTGAAATCTTTGAATGCTTTTATTTGATTATGTTTATTATGTGGAATATTATTTAACCCAAGTGGTAGTTTGGTTGACCACCTTCCTATTTGTATGAATGGATAGACGGCATGCATGATTGAGTTTGCTTTGCTAGTGAGTTGCTTGAGGATAATGTGGAGCTACCTCCTTTTTCTTTTGCTCAAGTCTAGTTAGACTTTGATTAGGGTGTCAGACATTTATGTTTATTTTTATTTATACGTTGTTGGATTTTACTTGGATGAGACCATGGTTATGCATTTGAAACCTGAGACATGGTGTTGAGATTTATTTACTCATGTATTTGAGGATTATTACATGTTGTTGAGATGTTTATGACAATTGCCTTCCGTTGCGAGTTTTATGAAATTGAAATTATGCATGATTTGAGGAAACAACGTTGTATCATCTTAAGCTCTTTTGATTTATTGAATTCATTGCATGATTTATTGCACTCCGGGTTTAGGGTGTTACATTTTGTACCTTTTTATTTTTTTTTAACTATTTCATTCACCATTAAAACCCTTCAAAAATCAAACTTAAACACACTTTGGGACTGTTCGGATTATAGAATCCGAAAAGTTTTAAGAGTGTTTTGGATCATATAATCTGAAAGCTCCCCGACTGTGTGGACTGTGGTGTTACACCCAAGGTTTGGACGATTTGTGGTGTGTTTAATGCATTTTTGGTTGGTTTATGCACTGTAAACGTTTATTTTGACTGTAGTTACAGTCTAGGATAGTTTATGGCTATAAATAGCCTTGCATGCTTCAACATATTCATTCATTCTTCATTTCTCATCCTTTCTTACTTTTTCTTTTTCTTTTTTAGTTATATAGGAGTGTTTATGATATCATGGTCACTGTTGTCCACTCATACAATCCCTGAAATTGCTATACAGTTTATGAGGAGACTATACGGTGGTAGGGTTGTTCAAAACCGAACCAACCCAATAGAAAAACCGCAAACCGAACCAACCCAAACCGAAACCGCAAAAAACCGCATATGGTTCGTAAGTAATCAGATCATTTTCTTACTCAACCGCATGGTTTGGTTTGGTTTGGTTTGCGGTTTTCATTTTACCAACCGAACCAAACAAAACCAAACCGCAACATAAGAAAAATATTAATTAAACATATGTCACCTAGACCAATACTCTTATAAACTATGAAAACTTTTATAAAATGACATTTTTTTTCTTGTTTAGTTCCTTCTTTGCTTTTTATTTCAAAAACATATTTATGTGATGCTTGTACTTTTAGAGAATGATAAAATCTTAGTATTTTGCATTTCTTACAAAATATGATTACCTGTCCACGTTTTTAACTTGCTCTATGTCGTTGAAAACATTGTAAAATGAAAATTAAATTGTAATGTTTGATGAAATTTAAAACATTGCAAAAAATATGTTGCGTTTCGGCTTTTTAACTTAATTTTAATGTTTGAAACAAAAAATTATATCGTCTAAAAAAAACCGCACTAACCGATCCAAACCAAACCACATTGGTTTGGTTCAGATTTTGTTTTAAAGTCAATCGAACCAAACCAAACCGCATGTTTTTTTATCTTGCGGTTCGGATGACTTTTACTCTCAAAACCAAACCAAACCGCACCGCGAACACCCCTATACGGCGGTCAATAGAAACCTTTGATATCAATTACGACATAATTTCTTTATATTTTGCTTTGAATTCAATGCATGATTTATTGCCTTCCGGTATTTTTAAAGAAAAAAATATAAGGCGCGCGAGAATAACGTAAGATAGAAAAGGTAATAGTCAATAATTAAAGGATTTATTCCAAAGAAAAGGCTTAAAGAATTGATCCAAAAAATGAGTCAACTTAAAGAATGGCATGCTTATTTTTCCAAAAATATATAAATCATAGGAGATTATCATAATACTTTTTGCACACTAAAATCCACACTTGCTATGACTTAATCTTTGGCTTAATTACATTCAAATTATTCTATAGGTGTTTATTCTTTTTAAAATTTTCCACAATTTTTTTTCCACTAATTACATTCTTGTTTGAGCCGATATTTTTTCTTTTTTAGGAAATGTTTGAACCGGTATTGTTTAATTATAAATATGGATACATCTTTTGTCAAAATATATTTATTTATCATATCCACTAATTATATCTTTTTTTCTTTTTCATAGAATAGTGTAAAGTCCTCGATTAGCAACGCCTAAGACTCTTGAGAGTAATGTTGATTCACGCCCTTCCAAATTGGATCCCTTCTAGTATTTCATTTTAGTCTTTAATCTTTTTTTTTTTATGAAAATAAAAAGATAAAGGACTAAAACGTTAACATAAATTAAAATAAAGGACTATTTATGTAATTTTGTCTAACAAATTCGTTTTGATATGATGTTTAAAAATTAAAATAAGTACTCTAGAGTTTACATGTGCACTAACTACTTGCAGGTGCACATTATTTGTTTTGGACATAAAAGTCTGTACTTAATAATAATAATGAGCAATGATATTTGAACAATCATTTGGTATAGCCTATTTTGAGGAAAACAACATGTTTAATATTAAGATATGTTAACTAAGTCCTAATGGAGGGATCATTTTATTTATTTATTTTTAGAAAAGAAAGTTTGATTAGCTTGCACTCAATGTGGGATTGCACCGGATTACCACAATGCACACAAGTCAACCTATTCAAATGAACCTTTTTCTTCTAAATTAAGAATTAAAAAAAGCATCTTTGCAATATTTTCCTAGGAATCCTTGGCTGTCAGTGTGCATCCTAAATTCAAAAACTATGACAACATTCTTGTGGGAAAGAAAATTGGTGCCCACGATCAAAGGATTGTTAGTACTACTTTCATTCCAAGGCAAAAATATTTATATTCAATAGCCTTAAAGATAAATTAATTTTACTCTATTTAATGGATTTATTTCATAATATCCTTCAATTTATTTATTTATAATAACCATTTTGTTATCAAGAAAAAAGATGGCTTAGCGGCAATCGGGAAGTCCAATTATTTTTCTTATTAGATGACAAAATGGTTTTTCTAGCTAAAATTTGTAGTAAATGTCCCAATTTCAAATATAAAAACTTGTTTGTCCAAGAGGTGTTAATTAACTAGGGTAAAAATAGGACAGATCAACTTTAAATGCACACGACCTAACTATTCGTTCAAGAGGTGTCAATTAACTGGGGTTGCAAACAACATATTAGCCTTAAACTTTTTACAAGCCACGAAAGTTAGATTTTGTAAAGTCTAATTATGTTCAGTTTATTTTCACCACTAATGTAAATTCCTCATGATTCAAATCTTACATGCGATAGTTATTAAAAAGCCATATAATGTAAATATTTTTGTATATAATGGAGACGATAGTGTATCACACACGCAGCAATTGGTGTGTACATTTGACAGAAATTGCATGCACTTGACCCCTTGTCATTCTTTTTGTCATTCTTGTCCGGTAATAATAAATAAATAGATTATGCTAACAAGTGACACTTGTTAAAAATTCAATAATAAAAATAATTGATGAATTTTAGATAGAAAATAATTACTTTTTTTTGTTTTAATATCTTGAATACTAAAAAGAAACTTATTAGTGTTTCCTTAAATAAATTAATCATCCATTAAGAACAAGTCACACCTCAAATCGTGGGGCGAGCAATATTGTTGCCTAGAAACTTCTTGCAAGCTTGTAAAACGCTCTTGTGTGGACTTTTTGGCATGGGAGGAACCGTAGCTATCATGACTCACCACTTGAGAATCATGTATTGTCTCTTGTTTTTTCTGAGCTCAAATCAAATTCACATTAGAATTGGTATAGAAAAAAAAAAGGTAATATTACCGATAATCACGATTTGCTTCTTTAATTATATCCCCTAAATTTTCCAACCCATTGACCGGAACAACTAAGGGTTCCTGAATTGCATTGGATCGATTTGAAAGGAAACATCAAATCCAATCGTTTTGGTATAATTTTAAAACCAAATTCAATCTAATTTTCGTTGAAGTGAACTGAATAAATAGTCAGTCATGTTTTGAATGTGTAGCGAGGAGTTATAATTTTTTTTTTTGAAAGAAGGAGTTATAATTTATGATAGTCACATAATGTAACGATGTTATAAAATAGTCATTAATTATATACTTCGTTAGTCAAAATAGTATTTGACAAAAACAAATGATCCTACTTTCAATCAAGAAATACTTGCATATTTCATGATTCCATATTTCATGCTTACTCCCTATTTTAAACATCCGCACGTAACCCACCACGTTTCAACCCTCCTAAAGCTTCAAAGTCATAGCGTTAAATGAAACATTTTAACATCAGATGATATTTTAAGTAACGGAGTGCATAATCAAGAAGTACCATTTTATAATTTCGCTGTATTGAGAGACTAGTATGACCATTTATTACACATTCAAGACGAAAAATGACTATTTGATCGGTCTGGAAAACATTGATTTTCGTTTTTGATTCTTTATTTATAATTAGTGATTAAAGGAAATTTTTCCACTTAAAACAGTCGTAGAGTTAAAATATAAAATTATCATAATTTCTAAATAGGTATAAAGTAGTAAATTAGGGTTAAATATGTTTTTGGTCCCTATAAATATACCAACTTTTTGTTTTAGTCCCTCTAAATTTTTCCTTCAACTTTTAGTCCCTATAAAATTTTCAATCACTACTTTTGGTCCCTAATTTTAAGTTAATTTTAGTATTTTTTTTTTAATGAAATTGTGCATAAATGTGTAGAATATTGTAAAATTATTTCCCAACAAAAAATAGAATTTTTTAACAAAACATAAATTTAATATGAATTTTTAACTATCAAAAATATAAAAATTCATATTAAATTCATGTTTTGTTAAAAAATTCTAATTTTTTTTAGAGAGATTCTTATAATATTATGAATTTTTATGCAAAATTTTATTCAAAAATATGAATTCTACATATGAGTTTACTTTAAAGGAGGGACCAAAAGTAAAGATGGAAAATTTTGAAGGACTAAAAGTTGAAGGAAAATTTAGAGGGACTAAAACGAAAAGTTGGTATATTTATAGGGACCAAAAACATATTTAACTCTAAAGATTAGTATACCAAACAATAGAAGAAAAAAGTAGTAATTAATTTTAGAATATATATGGTAATGAGTAATCATCAATACACATATTTAGAGGAGAAAAAGATGTATATATCTTGATAGACAAAGATAAGAGACAATAACGTAATAAATGTATATCTTAATAGACAAAGATAAGAGACAATAACGTAAATGTATATATCTCTCAAAAAAATAACGTAATAAATGTGTTTTCCTAAAAAAAAAGTAATAAATGTGATAAATTGATGATGTGATTGAAAAAGAGAGAAAAAGATAATGTGTATGAAAATATGAAATGTTCAAATATCATAGATTGCTTTTAAAGCCAGCCATCTTTTGTCTCGAATGCCATTACTCCCATGTTTAGCAGCCCTAAACATGAATATGCTTTGATGGATCTTATGGTATATATTTAGAGGCTTAAATATGCAATTCGTCCCTGTAATTTGAGTGTGTTTTGATTTTTGTCCTTGTAATTTATTTTTTTTAAAAACATCCCTGTAAAAAAAAATTTGTTTTAAAAAGATCCCTGGCCCCACTTTTTTGCTGACATGGAATGGCTTTGGCCACGTGGCAGTTGCTGACTGTGCAACTTTTGCCACATGGGCCTGACAGCAGTCCACGTCATTAAAAATATTTTTAAATTTTGAAAATTATTTTTTAAAATTAAAAAATCATAAAAATAAATGTTTGAAAAATAAAATTAAAAATTAAAATTTTTGAAAATGAATGTTTGAAAAATAAAATTAAAAATTATTTTAAATTCTGAAAATTAAATTTAAAATTCTAAAAATTAAAAATCTGGAAATAAAATTTGAATTTTTTTTTAAATTCTGAAAATTATTTTTTAAAATCTGGAAATAAATGTTTGAAAAATGAAATTAAAAATTATATAATCTCAAAATTTATAACGTATTTTTGAAAAAAATGTAATATATAATTTTCAAAAATTTAATTTTTCAGTTTTTTTCCCATTTTTTATGATTTTTAAATTTATTTTTAGATATTTTTAATTTTAAAAAAAATTCAGAATTTTGAAAAAAAATAATATTTTTTAATTAAAAATCGAAAATTTAATTTTAAGTTTTTTTTCAAATTTTTTTATGATTTTTAAATTTATTTTCAGATTTTTTTAATTTAAAAAAAAATTTGAAAAGAAAAAAAAATTATGTGGCATACCACGATGCAAAAGTTGCACAGTCAGCAACTGGCACGTGGCCAAAGCTAAAAAAGTGGGGACAGGGACCTTTTTAAAACAATTTTTTTTTTTACAAGGATGTTTTTAATTTATTTTTTTTGCAAGGACGAATTGCATATTTAAGCCTATATTTAGAGTATATTTATTGTTGGAACATCTCTGATGGGAGCTTCTTTGCTTATTAGCAAGTGATGTTTAAGGTAGGGATGATAAAGTGGACTGGCTCGCCTCGCTTAAGCCATTTAAAAGCGGGATGAGACAGGTCGAGCCAATTTAGATGACTGAGTCTAAAATTTTACCCTATCTTGCTTAATAACGGGTTGGCGAGTTGGTTAGCCGGCCTGTTAAACGAAAAAAAAATGATGCATTCTTTTAAATTTTTTATAGTTATAAAAAAATATGTTCCTGTTATTTAAAAAAATATAATTGGAAGCAAATAAATTTGTGGTAAAACACAAACTTAGTAGACAAATTTGAATTATAGCGACTTATTTGATTGCTTCACTTTAAATTATGTCTAACCTATTGATAACAAAAATAAAATAAAAAATAGCAAGTTTACGAGTTGGCGGACCAGCCTGCCCCGTCCCTTCATCGTCATGTGTTTTCAACGAGTTAAGCGAGCGGACCAATTAGAAACGATGAGTTTAACATTTCAACTCAGCCCGTCAAAAGTAGCGGGCTTAACGAGTCGGCCCCAGTGGATTGAGTCAGTTTTGCCATCCCTAATTTATGGTAGGTACTAATTACAAGAATAATGCTATTTATTGTGAGTAAACATTTCACAAGAACACACTAAACAAGCAAAACGGATAATAAAATCATAATTTGCATCATGCAATTTTTAATAGACTTGTATTCTCTTGCACTCTCGTTCTCGATTATAAATAACTTTTTTATTTTTTAGGGTTATTAAATAATTGATATATGTGGTTTATAATATAGACCACATATATCATTTATTCAATGAACTTAAAAATTGAAAAATTGTTTATAATTATGATCGAATGCGGTTTTTGGCAGTTCAATTCAACATCGTTACATTTAATCAAATGAAAAAGAAGTTTAAAGAAAAATCTTGTGTGCAACACATGCATGTGAAAAGACACTAAATGTGTAATTCATTCACTTTGCAAACATACACCACAAGTGATTATGACATCGAGAGACACGTAAACAGTCAGTATGTTAGTAACAAGTGGATGCGTCACCTGCGTGTAGTGTTGTGAATTTTTTGCCACAAAATGCATAATGTGTTGCTGATTTTAGATTCATGACATTGCATAATTTATGTAGGGGTCGAAGTTCGAACTCCGAACACCCCACTTCTTCACATTTAATTATGTGAGCTTTAGCCACTAGGTTACTGGACAAAAAAAAAATAAAAATTATCACGACAATAGGAGCACCCTCATTGTAAAGCATGTTTAATTGGAATTTAGTGGGAGAAAATGTTTATACAAACATACTCTCTTGTCTTTCTCGGATTCAATGTGTGGGCCTCGCAATTTTGTTGTTGTTGTCAAAACAAGATTTTTTTCAGCCAGTAATAGACGCGCCTCGGTTAGAACTTCATTAGCTGCGTCATTGCCCCAAACACAAAGATCAAAACAAGATTTAATACTATCAAAGTTACAATTGTTGATAGAAAAAAAACTAAAATATTGGTGAAATATAATGATGTGTAGTTATTGATGAAATTTTATTTAAGAAATTCTTAAAATTGTTGCATTGGAGATGTTCACAGCTTATTGGGAATTGATATTTAGAAAATTACAAATGACTGATATGTTCGCGTGCGACCGACTTAAAAACTCTTTTTCAAGAGTTCTCCATTAGAGACGTTCTTATGACATTTCAATACTTCCACCATCGCTAACTATTAGCACTCATTAAAAAAACTGTTTATCTTTATATATAAGCCCCTTTTTAAGTTACTAGACACATTCATTATTATTATTTTTCTAAACATAATTTTAATTAGTACTGATTTATCTTAGAATATGAAAAATCAATTGTAAATACATTTATACACAAAGGGTATATAGTAGTAGTCGTACATTAAAAACATTAATTACATCATCAACTTTTCCTAATAATGCTGAAAATTGTTACTGGGGTGTGTTTGTTTCAAGTTTACCAAATTTATTCTTAGAAATAACATTCCTTGGAATACAAAGATGAGAATTTTATTCTAAGGTATTTGGAAAAAATATGTTTGGTTAACTTTATAATATTCCTAGGAACCATAAAAATAGGGATTATAATAGGTAACTATTTATGAATTTATTCCCATCTCCATGAGAACTTTATTCCCACCCTTTTCCTTGAATTTTTTTTTCTATTCCCAGGAACATTTTATACCGGGAATAAAATTTAGTAAATTTGTAACAAACATAGACATATATATTCCTATCATTTTATTCCCGGGAATCAACAAATATAACTTGAAACAAACACACCCTAGATCCTTATAAAAAAGTATGTCCCCATGAGCTTAGCTCACTTGGTAAGGGATAATGCATTATGTATGCAGGGGCCGGGGTTCGTACCCCGGACACCCCACTATTTCATCTTTAAGGTGAATTTCTCCAGCCGCTAGGCTATTTGACAAAAAAAAAGGTATGGAAGGAGTATGTGCCACTAAGAGCACCTTCAACTCGTTTTTCATCAGAATCCACCAACGTGTCGGTAAAGGAAATTCAACCTTCTCAAAGGGTGCGTTTGATTTGTTGAACAGTAAGTCCTAGACAAAACAACATAAAGCAAAACAATAAAACACAAGACAATACAACACAAAATAAATTTTATGATATTAAATAATTTGTAGTCTTATACGAATTTTGGTGGACAAAATATTATTTTGGTATTTTAGACACATGTACGTAGGACAAAAAGTATGTAATAAGACTTAATATGAGTTTTTAAGAGTTCACTATTGAGTAAAAAAAACTAATGAGTTGCTTTAAAGTGATGTGGTGTAATGAAATCAACAAAACAACCAATGCTCGAGTTCACCGTTTTGAGTGCTCTAAAATGTTTAATTTTTTGTTGAAGAAAGTGCTCTAAAATGCTAGATATAGCTCTTTTCAATCAATACAACTCCTGAATTTCTAATTATGCATGGTATGAGTTTGGACACCGATGACATATTTTGTACCAAGTCTAGAGCTTGACCTATCAAAAATTAAATTTTTGGTTTAAATGCAATTTTGATCCTCTTATTTTAAACAAAATAAATTTTGGTCTCTCTATTTTAAAAATCAAATTTCTGATCCTTCAATTTAACTTTTTCGAAATTTTGATATGTAATATTATTTGAGTCATTTTCTTATGATTTAACCTACCTATTTATGACGTGAGAACACTTATTAGACATATTATTGTTGGCATGGATATTCAGTCTTGTCTGATAAATATTGTCACGTCAGAAATGAATGTGTCACATTATAAAAAATGATCCAGAATTAGACAAGAGACCAAAAGCCAGAAATAAGTAAAATAGTGGGAACAAAAAATGGATTATTTAAAAGAGGACCATTTAAAAAATTGTAAGGGGACGAAAAGTAATTTAAGCTTCAATTCTTTTGGAAATATTAACAAGTTCCCTGCCTTAAGGGCACTTGAAAAGAAATTTAAAAAGAAACATTATCTTAAAAATGATGCATTCAACACGTTAAAACTCAATTTATTTTTCTACCTATAGTTTATCACTTGTTTCCTTTTTAACTTTATTAACAAGTTTCCTAGAGGAACTTACTAACATAACTCAAGTTCTTTATAACAAAGTAACCACCAACAATTTAGTTAAGAAAAAACTTTGACTCAATAACAAGTTATTGAGTAACCATGTATGGATATATATTAAATTGAAGGATATTAAGATTTTTGTTTTTAATAATAAAAATTTAGAGTAACAAGAAGATGTCTCAATTTAAAGGGAGAAGATCATCATACTCAGGTAAAAGTACAAAGATATTTATGTTTAATTCCCTCGAAAAGCACTAGCGAGGCTTGAATCTAAGACCTCTTGAACGAGACTTGATCCCAAGACCTCAATTCAAAATAAATATATATTGGAGTACTATTTGGGGGCGGATCCACACTATGGCTAAGTGTGGCTATAGCCACACATGATTATTACCCAATTTTGTTTTTTTTTGTTTGCTAGTCCTCAAAATATTGATTATATATACTATGTATGTTGCACATATATCACATTCCATTCTATGGTCTAACGGCAAATGCAGTTTTATAGTTCAGAGTACACACCTAACTGCTTAGCCATAGACCATAGTACTTAATCTGTTATAGTTCCACATCATTTGAATACATAGTATTATATGTTTCCTCCCAATGTCTGTCCTTACTCCTTGCTTAGCAAAAAACATAGTATTATAAACCGAAGATAATCTAGTCATAGATGACTACATTGTCTGGATCAGCCCCTGGTTACTATACTATCACACTATTCCTATGCGTTAGAAGAGCAAATAAATAGATAAGCTAATACAATAGACAGTCGTCCACAATTTTTTATTTGTCCAGATCGTCCACAAAATTTGAATATGTATACAACTTTTATATATATATAATTTCACTTGATTCTGTCTTTTCTCTTCCACCCAAATAAAACTTTTTATAATTCGAATATTTAGTATACAACAAACTTTTTATAATTTCACGTCATTCTGTCTTTTCTCTTCCATCCAAACATAACTTCATTAAGTTGTAAATTCTTCACCGTCAATTCAGTCCTAATAGCTTCACACAAAATATTTATAATAATTTACGTTACTAGAACATTCCTACCACAACCTCATTGAGTACTCAATCAACAATTCCGATTCTAATTTTCCTTGTTGCACGTTAAAATGACATTGGGGAATGACAAATTCAAAGTACTTGTGTTACGAATCTAAACACTTTTGTTATGTACATTGCATTAGGACAAACTTCCAAAACAAAATACTATATATTAAAATAAAAATGATCATCAATGACCCTTTTCTTTTCTTATTTTGTATGAATCATTCATCTCACAAAACACTTTCATCTCTTAATTTTAACTTGAAACTTCATCTAAAAGCTTATACCTTCTCACCTTATTCCTGAAAACTTGTTTGGTCACACCAATATTATTATTACTACTTTTTATAATGTTTTCTGATCTTGTTCTCCTCAACTTCTCTTCCAAAGCACCGTTTGTGATGATTCTCTTGCGAGTTGAAACTAAAATGGATGGAGATGTTGATGATGCTATTGGTGATTTTGGTTTCTTCATTGGTTTTGGAAGTTGAAGACGATAAACACCACTTCCTTTGATTACTCCCTTCTTCTGAAAACAATTTTTTATTTGCTTATTCTTTCCTTCATCTTCTGTGCTTTCATTTTTTTTGTAAGAAGATGAGGAATTTGAAGAGTTTGGTGAATCCTCGTTCTGACTCAAACACCAATTACATGTTCCAAAAACTTCTGTTGTTGGATATAGGTTACTACAATACCTACGAAATTTTCAAGAAAGAGATTATTGAATAATCCAAAGATCACACCAAATAACAAAAAATTATATTATGAATGATATCAAAGATGTATGTTACAAATTAATTCTCTCCTCACTAAATTTAAATACAATAGTATATATAAAGAATTTACATTTTCTTCAATTTCCTTAAAAAAATACAAAATTTATAAATGTATACTTTGTATTTTTTTTTTCCTTTCAAAACTATATCTAACTCTTCCATAACTAAATTTAGTAACAAAACTAAATATAAAGAATTTACTTTTTTTTCTCAATTTTTTTTAGTATATATGTATGATTTTTCATAAAAAAGAAATAGATTAAGGGATATGTAATATATTTTTTTTAAATACCTGTGTTGAGATCGGATTTGGCAGATTTTGCATAGGAAAAGCTGGTCAGAGAAACCAAGATCCCCACACATGCAACACTCTGTCTTTGGTAGTTGTTCTGCAGAGTTTGTTCCTTTGCTTGTCATGTTTTGGTGTATCTACTATATTTCATTGAGAGAGAGAGATTTATTGTTAATTGAAGATAGATGAAGAACTAGTAGAGGCTAATGACCACAAATAAAAAAGGTAAAGAGACCCACAAAAAAGACTAAACCGAGTTAAACAAGATATAGACTTTTGAGTTTCCGTGTCACCGTGTTTGTGAAGTTTTGTTGTATATATAAATCAAACACAAGAAATAAGGGTTGCTAACTGAAAGGGAAATCAATTAATAATAGAGCCTTTGATAGGGACATTCTTTATTTTTTTCCACGAGCCAACTAGCCTTTCTTGAATATACTAATAAATTATTAAAATAAAAAAAAAGTTTTGCAAGTGCAACTCATTCATCTAATAAAAGACATTTGATATGTTGAATCCGAATTTGAATATACAAATTCTCGCTTTTTATCTATTACTTAAGTGTGTTTTGATTTCCCGTTTAGAACACACAAACATCAGTTCGTAAACTTTTCAATGTGTTTTTGTCGTCATTTTCCAAGGCTCCAAATACTAAATTTTAAGTTAACATGATTTCTTAGTGCACTTTCGATCAAACCACGTTTTACAAACACATCACTAAACAGAGGCTTAATTTGAATGAATTTCTTCGCCAGACTCTTTAAAACAAAAATAATTAAAAAAAATTGGATATTTGAATATGACATCTTTTAGCTATTAAGTGTACCTTTAAATAATTGATATGATGGAAAATGAAGGGATAGAGAAATAAATAAAATGTTGAATAAGTTTTCTAAGAAAAAATTGTTGAATGAGTATTTGAGAATTATAAATGTCTTAATATAAGAGTTGATTTATATATATATTAAGAAAAATATTTCATGGTCAAGTATCCTTCTAATAAAAGACAACTCGAGAGAAATAAAAATAAAGATGATTTGATATATGTGATATATTAATAATATGATGGAAAGAAAGAAATAGATAGAAAATAAAATGTCGAGTCACTAATAAAAAAGCATATGTTGAAATATCATTGTTGATAGTATATGAATTTTGATTATCAAATAACACAAAGAAAATAAAAAAGTTTTTTTTTTTACAAGAAAGAAAATAATAAAGAAGTAATTGGTTGATCTGTATGTGGGTCCAATTTGTCCTTATGATATTCCAAAGAAAGAGTGGTCATGGCCTCTTAGCCTCTCCTGGTAAAGTCATATCTAGGCTTGTAATGGAATGGTGGATTCGGATTTCTTAATATACCAAAGTATGAGACAATGGGTCACCCTAAAAAGGCTATGTGGAATTTTGAGGAACCAAACTTTATTGGAATCCAACGCATTTTCCGGTTCCACATTGTGAGAACTACAATTTTCTATCAAGTCACATTCCATGGTCAATAATCAGATTACAGTTATTGGGTAAAACATGTATTATAAGTCAAAAAAGAGATAAGATTCACAAAAAGGTATAAATTACATTATATAAAGAATTTTATCAATTGAAATAATTATCGCTAAGATTATTTTTAAATTTTGAACGAATGTTGTATAACCAAAGTCTCTTCCTATTGGAATGAGTTATGACCAAAAAAATTAGTTATTCTATAACCTAGTGGTTGGAGCTCACACAATTAAATATGGAGAAGTGGGGTGTCCGGAGTTCGAACTTCGTCCCCTGCATAAATTATGCAATGTCCCTATCAATTGAGCAAAGCTCACAGAGACTCTGTCGATTTTTACTTGTCACTTTTGCAGTTGGTATAGACAATGCTTAAAATATGCAAGGTCTGGGGTTCGAATCCCGGCCACCACAAAAAAAAAACTTTTGCAGAAAAAATCGATCTTCTATAATTTCTTATCGGTTTTTAAATTCAATATAATATTAATTATCATTTTATTAATAATACTTTAAATATTTATTACAAAATGAAAAATAGATAAAATGAAACAAGGTATTAGACTCGTGGATTCCGACGAGTTGAGTTTCACGTGGATGGTAGTTAATACTCCCTCCGTCCCGCAATAAATGAATCATTTGAAAATCCGTAATTTTGACCCAACTTACTTTGACCATATTTTTCTACTAATATACAAAGATAAATAATATCATATAAGATGTCGTTAGATTTGTCTCGGTGAGTGTTTTCAAAATATCAAATTTTTATAATTTTTTCTAATATATTATTCAAGATATTTAAGCTCAAAATTAAGCATTGACATGCGTAATAAGGTCAACCGTGTCAAGTAATAAGGGAGGGAGTACCTTAATTGGCAAAGCATGAGGTATTGTTTTAGGAACAAGATTGGTGCCGAGGATCATTAAGATGTGTTTGGTTTGCATGAAAATATGTGAAGAGAGAAGTTGGCAAGAGAGAGTTTAAAGAAACAGAGATGTGAGAAATAAAGTAGTTTTGAGAAAAAAAATTTCTCCCCTTAAAATAATCCAAAATTATTTTTCTACTCTACTTTTTAAAATAATTTCAAATATGCCCTACTTTTTGAGATTCCATGTCATCCCACAACCCTCTTGTGGGGTCTTTTTTTTTTTTTTGGACTTAATATATCCCACAACCTCCCCTTGTGGGATTATTTTTGGAATTGAATCAGGTAACACATGAAAAATTCATTTTTTTTAAAGTCAATAACGCCATTGCAATTCCTATTTTGTATAGCAGTTCTTTTTCATTATTATTTTTTATTTCAGTTACCACATAACAGTTTCTTTTTATTAATATTTTTTCTTTCTGTTACCACATCGCAGTTCCTTTTCATTATTATTATTTTCTTTCGATTACCACATAACAGTTTCTTTTCCTTTTCTTTTTTTATAGATTTAACAGTCTTTGCGGATATGACCAATTTTTCAGTGCAAACTTTTGTATATATTTTTTCCTTTGATTTATCTTTTTTTATTGCAGTCCATCTTTTGTTTTTGTTGCTTTTTGAGGTAGTTTGATAACATAATACTGAATATAACTATAAAATTATTAATATAGTCAATTTCATAGTTATATATGAAACTCTATGAAACTTGTGCATGAAGAGGTTAATTTCTTTTCAATATCTATTCCATTTCCAATCAATTTAACATTCAATTCATTTAGTCATCCAATTTCAATGCACAAGAATTTTAGTAGATATTATTTTTTTTACCAAAAATGACTTAATTTTATCAAGGGCATATGATATTAACGCACAGTGAGCTCAGTTATCAAATATATCCAATTATCCCACTAACAAAATATTTTATAGATCATAATGTGCCTCTGATTTGTAAGTAGAAACTGAAATTTAAAGAGAAAGATGCATGAGAAACAAAACAATGAAATAAAAAAAATTTATCCTCAAATCCTAACTCTCGAAGAACTAATATTTGGAGATGTGTAGAAATGGAAAATAATGGATGAAGAGTGAGAGAAAAACAAATGATCAAGAAATTGAATGGAGAAAGAAAGATATGAAAGAGCCAACAAAAAAAAAAAATGAGAGAGAGAAACTGAATCATGATAAAGTGATATGTTGAAGAGAGATAGACAGAACTGAGATGTCAAGAAAGAGTTTTCAATGAGAATCAAGGTTGCAGTGGCCATTAATAAAAATCAAAGACAATCACTTAAACATGTCAGAATATACCTTCCAACACAAATATTCTCATATGGTCAATTATATGCTGCAATTTCAAGAGTAACCTCAAGAAAATGTTTGAAGATATTGATAGGCAATGAAGATGGTGAAGATGATATCGTTTCATCAAATGTGGTTCACAAAGAAATTTTTAGAAATGTGTAATAATTTGTGTCTACTTTAAGATTTTAAATGTGTTTTGTTGTTTCTGTTTCTCATCGACTATAAGTTCAATATGAACAACAACATTAATATTTTTATGAATAATGAATCACGAAATAGTATCAGGTATTGCATCAGACCCAACCCGTGCATATCGGAATTGCGTTAATTCAAACATTTATATTAAGAGCAAATTCCACTTACCCCCGAGGTTTTATTTAAAAACAATCACACTCTCTCTAGTTTTGAAAAAAACATTCACCTCCCTTAATTGTTTCATGAATGAGGCACTTTCTCCCTTCCACACTTACTTCGGTCACTCTAATGTTAATCAACAGTGGTTCACATTCCTGGAACTGAACTGTTGGCAGATATTTTTACCAAGCCCTTGTCATCTGTCAAGTTCCTCACACTGAAGCCCAAACTCAATGTGTCTGCACTTATAGATAGCTTACGTTAATTAGATTGTATTAACTCTACATAAGAATAGTTAGTTAAGCATTCAGTAACAAGGAATACATAGCTATAACACTAACTGGCAAATGCCAGTTACCTCTAAATAAGAAGCCAGCTATAACAGGTCACCACTAAACCTCTATTAAGGTTGATATTGTAACCGAATTGGTGGCATTTAACATTGACAAATGTTAAATTTGTGCATCATGGAAAAATTTACTTTTGAACCATTTTCAACCGTTGATATAATATTATTTTAATTGAATGGCTTAGATCTATTGATGGCAACCTGATAGCAACTTGTTGGCAATAAAACAACTACATAAATTGGGACCCCACAAGCAATAGGACAAAACTTAGGTACAATTCTTTACGCCCTTTTCGTATGGTTCTTAACTAAAAATATAACCTTTTTGGTGATAACAAACTTTGAGAGAATTATAGATTTAAGAAAATCATGGTAAATTTAGTTAAGAAACATACAAAAAACACCTAAGGAATTGTAACTAAGTTTTTTTTTCTTTCCAATTTAAACATTATATTGATGATGGGCTTTATGTTTGAGTCTAAACTTTCAGTATTTTTTGTGTGTGAAATAATAGACCACGAAACAAAAAACTAATCAAATATTTGATTTGAATAAAAAATTCATCAAATATTGTTGTTCAAATAAATCAATATTACATTTTTTTAATAAATAAATCAATATTCAAAAAAAAAATTACATTTTTTTAATAAATATAAGGTAAATGTGATTTTTCAAGCCTTTAAATATATCAACTTTTGTTTTTAGCCTCTCTAAAAAAACTTAACTTTGATTTTTTTAAAGTTTGAAGAATTTTCTTAAAGAGGTTAAAAATTAAAATTGATATATCTAAAAGAAACAAAAACATATTTAATCTAAAATATATCAAACAACAGATGGTTTAGTGTAATATCATATCTTTACCACCAACTTGTTTTAAAAATTCCTCTAAAAAAACTTGTTTTAAATATTATTCCCTATAAAACTTGAGTAATTTTATTGTGATGCCTTCATCGGTTTTTTAATAGTTCTATATTCAAGTGTCAAAATATGAATTAACTAAAGACACATTTAAATGCATTTTTTAGTGGATTTAAATACATATTTTGTAATTGATATTTTTCTAAATAAATTTTTTGATACATTTAAACATTATTAAAACAATTTTACAAACAAAAAGAAGACTATTGTAGAAACACACCAACAGAATTGTAACAGAATTGCCTCTTCAATACTTGTTCTAATATTTGCGTTGTTTTCTTCATTGCAATTTCCAGTCCAAATTCACTCACACTCACTCAAAATTCAATTTTTCTCATCTTTTCGAATACCCTTTTGAATCCTCTTCACATCGGCGTAACTTTTCCGGCGATACACCTACGGTGGAAAAAATTACAAAAATGACACCAGAGAAGAAGAAACCCTTGAAAATTGAGAATTTGAACCCTAACGAGTTTTCTAATCGAAACCCTTATGAAGAAAAGGGTAATTGTAGTTCAATGGTGAAAAGGAGGAGGGTGAGAGTTACGGAAGAAGCAAGGAATAGTGTACCTGAAAATGGAAAAGTGATGCATTTGGTGAAGGCTTTTGAGAGGTTACTTAGTATAAAAAGGGAGAAAGAGAAGAATGAGGATGAGGAAGAGAATGAGAAGAAGAATAAGGTGATGAAATGGGCATTACCTGGATTGCAATTTCAACAACCTGTTATGGATGAAGATGAACAATCTGAAGTTGTTTCTGGTTGTCGTGATGATGATGGTAGTTTGTTTAATTGTACTTTACAACTTGGATTGGATCAAAGGGTTTCAGTTACATGTTCTTGGGATTGTGGAAGTCGAAGAAGGTTTTTGTGTTTTACTTCTTTTACTTTGATAACTCTAAAGTTTGTTTTATTTTATTTGAATTTGATTTGATTCATTTTGCTTGAGATTGTTGACTTGTGTCTGCTTTTTTTGTGCAGTGTGTGTAGCGGGAACTCTTCTGGTGGTAAAAGAAGCAGAAGAAATGTAAGATTTTTAGATGATGTTATTGTTATTGTATTTCCATTTGTGATTTAGGCATGTCCGGTGTCCGACGCGACACATGTGATGTGATTTATGTCATTTTTGCAAAATGTTATCGGTATGGACGTGTTAGTGTTAGTGTTTGTGACATGCGGTTACTATAATACTAATGGAGATTGGTTAGTGATTCACTATTAATAAGGTTGTTTTTGAATTTTATTGAATTTCTGTGATTTTTAGAGCTTGGAATCATCTAGTACTATTGGAGGAAGGAGGTGGAAGAAGAAGCAGAAGCTAAAAGTCACTAGTCAGAAACCTTTCAAGCTAAGGACTGAGGTAATTGATGATACAAATAATTGGTTTCTTCATTGAAAGTTTCTTCAAATTTTTCAGTGGATATATTGGTGATGCACTGGCTATAATGCTATTGTAGCAAAGGGGAAAGATGAAAGAACAGTTGATGAAGAAGGTAAAAGAGATTTTGACAGAAGAAGAAAAGATGAGAATATCTATTGCACAAGGTCTCCCATGGACTATTGATGAACCTGAGGTAAGGTCAATTTCTCATGTCAATCCTTAGTTTGAAGTGTATATGCTTAGTAACAACTCACAGTCAAATTTGGTCTATTTTTGCTCTTGCTAAGTATAAATGTAATTTGTTAATCAAGCATAGGCTCGTTTATGCCTACTAATGCTTGGCTATTAGCCTCTGATTGTCCATCATGTAATGCAATTACGATTATAGCTTATGTCCAGTGGTTCAGTTTAAATTTTCACGCACTGTCGGGGTAAAAAAAATTACACTAGTACTTCTCAACTGATCATGTGTATGACTCTAGAAGTAGTTATTATAAAGTCAAAACTTTCTGTTTATTTGATGGTTATGATTAATTGACATTTTAAAAATTCTTTACATTGACGGTGTATATGAATTAAATCCGTTAGTAGTTGGTTATATGATCTTGCTTCAAAACTTTGAACTGATTTATATTATAAAGCAGCCTTATATCTAATATCCTAGCATAACATGGCAAGGAGATAGCAATTCCTAATTAGAACGGTACATTGTGGCAAGCATTCTACGTCATCTCATATTTAGCTACCCTTAATGATGTTGCTGCGTTAATCTCCAATAAACATCCTCTTGAGTCTTGACAATATGTCAGCTGATATGGAGTAAATTCAGTTTCATTGGAATTAGAAATCCTTATTGCTCACAACACCTCATGTACGTTATGATTATGAGTTTGTCCTCCATGTTTTTCTTTATCAAATCTATGATAATTCTGTGGGGGTAGCCTCTGCTTGTCCATTTGTCTAAGCATTCTTCTGTTACAGTGCTTGCTAAAACCTCCCGTGAAAGAAAGCACAAAGCCTATTGATGTGAAGCTTCATAGTGATTTGAGGGCAATTGATCGTGCGAAATTTGATCATCAGATGCATATTTCATCTACTCTTTCTTTCCCCTTTAGTTTTACACATCATGAAATGTAAAATTGATGAATGCTTAACTGTGTAGGTGGCTGAAAAATTGAGTTTGATAGCACAACAGAAAAGGGAATTGGAAATACAACAAAAGGTACCATGTTTACCAACTTTCACATCTCAAATCAACAAGTTCTGAGTTTGAGTTACCATGTTTTCCAACTTTCACATCTCAAATCAGTGTGTCCTAATTTTGAGTTGCCATGTTTTCCTTTATCTAAAAGTTGACGTCGGTATATATTCCCTTACAGTTGGCTGAAGTGGAAGAGATTAGGAGATTGAGGAAGGAACTCATTCCTAAAGCGCAGCCAATGCCTTATTTTGACAGACCATTCATTCCAACGAGGTAATGATTGATCAATCTCATAATGAACACTCTTAGAAAATATTTCAAATTATAGTATGTTTTTAACAGTTTCTTGGCATATCATTTTGTGATTCGGATATCGCGCAGTTACTGCATGTCTGCATGACACTGTTATCCATCTTGGTCATTCGATCTCAAAATCAATGGCAAAGATTATTTAAAGTTGATTTGACGAAAGGTGTAATGTGAACCAATTGATTTCAAATCAATGACCGAGATCAATTAAAGTGTGTATTTACGTGCATTTTGCACTGTTGTGAATTCGGATCCATTATTTTGTGTCTTTTTGTCTCATTATTATATTTTGGTTTGAAGGTCAATGAACAATCCAACTATACCAAAAGAACCAAAGTTTCACATACCTCACCATAAGAAGATCAAGTGCTTGACATTTAATGAAATGAGATCATACTCTTCATGTTGTTGATGATTCCAGAAGTCATCTGCTCATGTGAAGAGAAATATTCAACTTGTATATGGACAAGCAATAGTATTTGCAAATTTTGGTTTTACCTTCAATCAATTGTATCAATTTGGTTGTGGAGTAGGTGTGGATTCTGTCTTTTCTGTTTGGTTTGAGCAGATAGTTTTTGGTGTTTTGTTTCTGTGCCTGCTGGTTTTGATCTGTTGCGCCTGTGGTAAATCTGGTGTGCTCTATTGGTGCTGGGAGGTGGTTTGGTGTTGACTGATTTGCTGTGTTAGGGGGGCTGGAATGGTACAGGTTAGAGTTTTTTTTGGCTTCTGGCTGTCTGTGAGGCTATTGCATGCGTGTTGTAGCAGCCATCAGCTGCTGTGTTGTATATTTTCGCCTCATTTTTCAGTCTTTTGGTTAACTGTAGGGAGTTTTTGTTGCTGTTTTTGGTCAACTGTCGGCCTTGTGACAGTGATTTTGGGTGTTTTTCTTGAGGTGTTCCGTGTTAGGCGCCTGTGTTTGTTTTCTCCCTTTCCGCGAGGGTTGGTGTGTCTTACACTACCTCGATGTGAATAAAATTTGCCGTTTAAAAAAAATATTGTATCAATTGTAGTGCAATAATTTTTGTACTGCTAGACATAAGCAGATGGATTGGGGCAAAAGGTATCTTCTTTTCATCGAAATGAAATGAACTTACTTTTTTTTTTTTGATGTGAATTCATTGTTACTTTCTAATCTCATCTCATATTATATAATAACTACAAGTCTTCATTCTTCACAATGTCATATTTTCTATGCATAATTATGATTCTTAAAAGTGGGATAATTTACATACATGTGTTCACAATTTTGTGACACATTAAATTTTCAAATGCAATCAAAATAATAGTTTTCCTTAATATTATTCGCTCTTTTCCGTCACATTTGCAAAAATATTTGTCTCAAAAAGAGTAATTTTTGGCATTTTTATTTTTAATTCTAAAGAAAAGTCCACTCACACGCTAGCTATGTCTATAGAGAGCTCAATGTCACGTCATCGTTCCAAAAACTTTATCTCTATAAATTTTTATAGATTATATAAAAAAAAAAAGATAGAACAAGGACAAATTAAAACCTCAACCCCTACTATAATTCATCCATTATACTTATCATCAAACACTGAAGTATGTATTTTTCATTAGTCTCTAATTTTTGTAATTTTTTCATGCCCAAAACCTTACAATACTCTAGTTAACTATAGCGTATTTTATCTCTAGATTTGTATAGGCAACATAGCTACTAGTTTTGTATATCAAGAAAATCAACACTGTAGTCAAAAGGCAATATACCAACTAAATTGGCTACAAAAGTAGCTTAAATATGTAGGCATTGATGTGTGCTGTATTCGGACACCAGTTGTGTACCATTGAGACACCACTTATTTATTAGAAAATATATCAAAGATTATCAAATCATAACCATAAAGGAATGAAGTTTGCTGCAGAAATATAGGGGCACATATGTCTCTGTGGATATAGTTCATTTTTTAAGGAAAAAAAGACAGGTTCATTCATATGTCTTGGTGGATATAGTTCAATTGATAGAAACATCATAGTATATAAGGGTTGTGATTTGAACACGGTATTCATCACTTATTCACTTTAAAAAGAAATTATGTTTGATAGATTACTTACGACAAAACATGTTTCATATATTTTTATTTTACGAAAAAAAACATGTTTCATATTAATGTCTTCAAATAAACAACCTAACATATGTTATTAAACTTACGAACTAATAGACCAATCAAATAAACTTTTACTTTTTCATAAAAAAAAACTTTTATTTTGATATCTAAACATTTTAGAAAATCTAGCCATGTCATCAAATTTATTAAACAAAATATCTCATGCGGTTCTTTAAGTTAGATATCTGTAATAAGTTACTCATTTAATTTTTTTGAGAAATTGATCTTTTAAGTCATAAAATATTTGTATTTTTCCATACTTGTTGTTCCGTTCAACGCTGTTGATCCTGAAGTTGCTTCTAACAAAGAGGGACAAAGACCACACCGAGAACTCCTGGCGCAAAGGCTGCTGGTTCGGGGGTAGGGTACGATACTAAAGGTCCTCGGACTTCCAGGCGGTTTTTCTTTTGGACAACTGTTCACCGTTGGATCTCGCCAAGAACTATGAGGAAGCATAACCTAGTAAGAAGAAGAGCTAGTAGCGAAGAAGATCCGCTATTTGAACACCGCTTACTGTACCAGCGGTTGCTGATTCAATTGGCTTAGAAGACCACTAGAAGAGACCCGGGACCAAAGCATGTCGTGAAAGAAGCACACCGGGCGGGCGTGCTTCGACCGTGTCTCCGGGGCATAGTTGAATGTAGATATCATGAACGCGAGGTGCTGGATACCAGGCCTTGCCTTTTTTTCATCAAATTTCGTTAAAAAAATGCTTACGTGAAACTCGTTTTGGTTGGTATGATAATGTTGGTTTGAAATTTGGGATCTTTCAAAGTCTTAGATTCGATTCTCTACAGTACCGTGGATAACATTTAAACTTTTTTTTTTACATTATAAAAATCAGATCTGGTATCACAATTTGAAAAAATTAATTAGACATAGGGCCCGTTTGGATTAGCTTATTTTAGAGCTTATATAAAATAACTTATGCAAATAAATAAGTTTTTATGTATTATCTATAAGTTTTTAAGGTAGTTTATGAAAAACCCGTTTATGAAGATACAATTTTCGTTAGTGAGAGTTTATAAATTAAAATAAAAGCTTATTTATTTACATAAGCTATTTTTCATAAGCTCAAACCAAA
>Ga0315914_1001955_pt1 | contig 31477 bp, 11 predicted proteins | sample MpolenodulesMG_FD_203920 | JGI IMG/M metagenome (GOLD analysis project Ga0315914, IMG submission 203920) | Medicago polymorpha root nodule microbial communities from Los Angeles, California, United States - elongated nodules | ecosystem: Host-associated > Plants > Roots > Nodule | place: USA...
GTCTTGAGGAGTTTCCTTCACCAGTTTGTTTTTGATATGAGCAATTTGTGGCCAATCATCACCTGTGTCTGGTTGACACCTTGGCAATAACAAAGGGCAATCCATAATAATCAAAGTATTTAGAGACTGTAGCATTTCTATTCCTTTGGGAAGAGAATCTAAATTTCTGCATTCAGAAAGAACCAGTCTTTCAAGTGAAGTGAGGTTACCTGTACTTTCTGGTAAAGAAGTTAAACCATGACAATCATAAATCCTCAAGTCTTTCAAAGTTTTCACGTTTTCAACTCCCCATGGAAGGGACTTGAGTTTTGGAATACTCCTTAATGTAAGAGAACATAGGTTTTTCAGACCCTCCCACTCATTTGGATATTTGTCAAGATCAAGTTCTTGACATCTTTCAATAGTGAGTGTTTGGAGTGAACTCAAAGACCGGAAACCTTGTGGTAGAGACGCTAACTTGAAACAATCTCTAATGTGAAGTTCCTCAAGAGAAATGAAGTTTTTGAGCCATCTTTCTGGTGGAGAATGGTCGATGCGCTCAACTACCATGGACTTCAATTTGGAGAAGGGTTTCAATTGTGAATTAGAAGTTTTGATTTCAGGAGCAGTGTACTTCATTGTATCCTTCATTGATGTTACGCTCGACTCCACCACAACGAGCTCATCATCAAGACCGGGATATAGCGGCATGCAAGCTAACTGAGGACAATATTGGATATTTAGCTTTGAAATGCAACTGAAAGATGGTCTATCATTTTCCCATATGTCTTTTTCCCACCAACTTTTTAGATTAGGACAATCTGAGATTGCAAGTTCCTTCAAGGATGGAAAGAATTTTGGTGTATTAGTGTGATTGTTCTTTGCAATGAATATCAAAGAGTCCAATCTCCGAAGTTGGAGAACCTTGAGACGTGGAAGCTGATCCATTGGTGGGAGAAATTCGCAACTGGGACAGTCGTTCAAGGTAAATTTACCAAGGAATTGAAGTGAAGCGAGCCAATTAGACAACATGTGGCCATGGTACCCGACAACTAATAGCTCTTTCAGATTCTGATGTGGCTCGAGACAATCGATAAATTTATTATCTATGTCGACATTGCTTTCTTCCTCCTCGTCATGATCCCATCTTAGAGTCAAGAACTCGAGGTGTTGCTTATTTTTCAAAAAATCATCTTTAGCAGCTTCCTTTGATGGAGAGAACTTGACTTGCTCAAGATGAGAAATTTCCAAGTGGCCTCTCAGATTGTTAAGATCTGTGAGTGATCTTAGTCCTCCCGTGACTTGTTTCTTGCTGGCTACGAAAAGTGACAATGTTTGCAAAGAAGTGAGCTTATTTATCCCACTTGGGATTTGAGTTAGATCCAAGCATCCCTCTAAGTCAAGATGGTTGAGGCTACTCAAATCATCCATGTCTTTTGGCAATTCTTTGAGGACATGACATTGAGACAGTTTCAACGTATGCAAGTGGATAAGATTTGTTATGCAACTAGGAAGCTTCTCTATGTTGTTATGGGAAAGATCTAGATACCTCAAGTACTTCACATCCTCAATAGAGCTCGGAACCATCTTGATCCCCAAATCATGTAGATCCAACACGCGTAGCGAGCACTTGAAGGTGTCAAAGATCTTATCACAAGTTGATGTTGTCAGCTTTACCTCGTGCGGAAGCCGAGGGTTGTTAATGTTGTATGGCAAAAGAATGGTCCTTAGTTTCTTTGCTTTCTGAAACACCAAATCAGGGATCTCACATGAAAGATCTAAAGCAAAATCGAACGAAACCCGCAGCATTCCATCTTGAACCCTTTCCCCCATCACATCCACGGTGATGTTTTCGTTACCAACGATTTCTTGCCTTGCGAGTTTATGCATCAACGGATTCATTCTATACAAGCAGTTGTTCATGTTGTTCCTCACAACACCGCAGTACCGAAGGTAGTCACTTTCTTCTTCCGCTTGATGGAAAACCAAAGGAGCAAAGTCTTCGAAACAAGCTTGACCAAATTGTTGTTCTGGATTGATAAGAAACCCCTCAGCAGTCCAGAGTTGAATTAATCTTTCGGCATCAATCAAATAATCTTCTGGAAACAATGAACAATATGCAAAGCATAACTTCTGATAAGTGGGAAGGTTGTCATAATAGATAAACTTAAGCATTTCCAATGCTTTCGGAATCCAGTTGTCACCACGACCACCACCACCACTTTGCTTCTTCATTACCGTCGCTACGATCACAATCAAAAGAGGAACTCCACCACAACCCTCCATGATCTTACGTTCAGGTTCAGGTTTGGGTTCAGTGGTGCTTTGTTCATTTTTGGTTGAAGTAATTGGTCCATGAATCTTTCGAAACAATGACCAAGATTCCTCTTGATTAAGCCCCTGCAACTTCAAAACATGTCTAGCAGCAATGTTGTTGGCAACATGGTTGCTTCGTGTTGTTGTAACAAGTATCGCGGTATCAGTCCTTCCGCCAGCAGCCTCCATTAATTTCTTCTGCAACTTCTTGAGATCATCATTCTTAATCTCAATTCGCAAATCATCTATAACAAGTAAGATGCGTTTCTTACGATCAGACTGATCAGTAACGCATTTTACTATGGTTTCAACATCAAATCTGTGATGAAGACCACTGATCCAAATTGGTTGGAACCCAGAATTTGATTTAACTTGCTCATCCTCACAAACGAGACGAGCAAGTTTTGTTTTGCCAATTCCAGGAACACCAACAATAGCAACTACAACAGGAACAGCAGCATCAGCCTTGTTCATCTTCAGCAGTTGAGCTATAATCTCCTTCTTCTCTCTTTCTCTGCCAACAGCTACACGCTCAGTACTTTTCTCAAAATCTTTATATGCCAACTTTCTTTTCTCATTAGTATTACTAATAACTGCTTTTTCTTCATTCAGCAGGAGTTCGAGTTCCTCGGTAGCTTTGTTGACTTGGACAATGGCTTTCTTGAATTGGTAACGATTTATTATGTTTAAGCCCGTTTTGAGAAGCGATTTTGATGAGTCAGTGATACTCTCCTTGTAACGAAGATCCTCCATCAAATCGTTCAAATCGATGACTACATCTTTAACCTTTTGAAGCCAGTCGGAGTGGCTGTGTTCATGGACTTTCTCATTGATATGTTTGAGATTGTTTTCAAGCTGCTTGATGTCAATTCCTGATAAAAGACTTGGTAGGGGTGTTAGGGAGCTTGTACATTGTAGGATGTTGGAGATGGAATGGGAAAGCATGGCTACGTCCATTGTTCTTGTGTTTTGCGTTTGTGTGTGAAAATCTTCAAAAAAATTGGATGGAAAGTGCTCAGGTAATAATTAGGATGGAATAAGAAGATACTATTGCTCACTGTTATCTCGTATGTATAGTGATCACTACATTTTATTTTATTGGGAAATGTTTTTTGAAAGATTTATTGGAAAATATTAACGAGTGCCCCCGTGGCATTTTTAATAAACATTAAATATTTATGAAAATGCATGTAATTAATACTTTGGAAATCTAAATATTTGACTATTTTATATTATGCCAACCCTCCGATTTTAATAGTAATGAGCCTGTTGATCTTGCATTCGGCCTTGTGATCAGGGACAAAATTTAACTTAGGGGGACCAAATTTAAGAGTATAACTTAATAAAGAAAAAACAAATTTTCTTTATGAATAATATAATCAAGAAATTTAAAAAATCATATGATGAGACTAAAGAAGATTTTTGAATAGTAAAGAAAGAAAACATGATACAACAAAATGCAAAGGTAAGAGGATGAATTATAGATTTTTTTTTTGACAAAACTAAACGATATTCATTCATTCAAATTGATTGAGTACATCGATACTATACAAATCTAAATTTGCTAAAAACAAAAAGGGTGAATCTGTGAACAAACTCACATCATTCATGCTAATAGCATAAAACGGTAAAGTACCTATGCCTACAAATATGACTAATATGATTATATTTATAACTCCGGAATACTCATGTCTCTGGAACTGCAACGTTGACGACGACAAAATCATTGTCATTGATCGGATCTGCACTTGCTCAAAGCTAATCTTTCAACCTAAATCAAATAAACACCGCACTAAGACGGGAAATCAAAAACACACCGCACAAAGACGGGAAATCAAAACAAACAAAGTCGTTCAGAGACGAAGAAATCACAAAAACAAACGAAAGAAAACAAAAAATATGTGAAATCACTTATTTAATTATGATAGAAGGAAAAACAATTCGTGCTGGTTATAGCAAAGTCAAGCAAGAAAACCTAATAATTTTCAAATGTTACAATACTTGCATTTTGGCTGATAGAATCCGGTCTTTTTTTTTATTTGTTAGTTTTGTGGAAAATTAACAACAAGTAGGAAACCAACATGGGAACAAAACACTTTGGCTTGGCAAGTTGGCCTTATGGTCTTCGTAGAAAAAAAGAACATATGTTTTTGTTTGAGAGATAAAAAATAAAAAAAGAGGAAAAAGGAACATATTTGTTTACTGTGTTTAATTGTCTTTAACAAAAAAATATTAATATATGCCCTAGAGACCGAGTCTTCACCAAATTAGATTGATTAGACAGTTTGGATCTCATGGAAAAATTTATGTTTTTAACCCAAAATCAACCAGATGAAATATGATTGACTTGGGCGATGAACTTGACCAAACCCAACACAATCTTGTGACTCAAATACAATCCAAAACTCTAAATAAATAGAACGAAATTGTCACACATTTATTTTTTGTTCTGAAATTGTCACATATTTATTTTGAAAGGAAATTGTCACACATTTTAAAAACTAAAGGATAAAAATCCTAAATGTTATAATAGGGATACAAATTGTGAATGAGTTAAAATAAGTTACTACTAGATCTGTATTTAAATCTAGTACCCAATGATAAAATTAATGGTTGGTTTCTCATCAATTAAAGCCTGTGAATTGAAGATACTTCAAGGGATTGTACTCTGAAGATATTTACTACTAGTAACTACTACCTGTTGACCCTTTATGGCTGTGTTCTTGTTCTGCATTTGCGTTGAAAAGCCACGGTTTAATATTTTTCTGCCACCATAACTATGGAGTACTAGTACTTCTTACTGTGTGAAAGTGGAGAACAGTGTGTATATAATGCATTTGTGAGAGCATTTATATATTGGTACTTAAGATAGTTGCGTTTACTCCTTACCAAGGTTTTTGCACTTGTATTTTTGAGCTCAACTGCATGCATGTGCCTCAATAAAACTACTCCAGTAGAGTAGAAAGATGCAATGAATGAATTGAGCATTTACTGTAAACTAGCTGCATCAACAATAAACTGTTGCAGAAATTACTAACATTATAACTACATTGTCATTTACTTCACACATTTCGAAATACATATCGTAGTCAACCTTAGTCAACAGCTGCTCACAAGTTAATACATAACTTTGACCACCAATATCTTTATATTTCAATACCAAAAAATTATGAAAATTTGAAATTTGCATGATATTCATTGAGACAACACGAACAAAATCTTACATGAAAATTGGATATTTGCATGATATTCATTAATTTTAAAATAAGTCAAAGTAAGTTATTATATAAAGGAGATGTTAACGAGTGTCTCTAGGAAACTCTTTAAGAACATAAGTTTTTCAGTGTAATTAATGCATTGAAATTTGTAACATTTGACATTAAAGAATATTTTCTAAATTTGGTTTCGTTAAAGAATTCCCCAAAAACAATTGTTAACATCGTAAAATTGCTACTTTCAATAAGTTTCTTACCGCCTTTTCTTCGGTCAGTTCTTTTAAAATTATGGGCGGGCTGGTTTTATGACTTTCTTACCCTAATAATGAAATTTGTGTTCTAGAAAATTTAGGTGAACCGAACCACCATGACTTTTTTGGATCATATCTAAAACAAGGAAAATGTTAGGGCACATAGGTATTAAAGATGCATTTTTTTTAAAGAAAGGTATTAAAGATGACAATTATGTATCAAAAATTGTGTCAATTTATTTAACAGATTTCTGAAGATTAATTTTTTTAATAAACACTTACCACTTATGGAATCTTATCATGTGCCCTTGACACACATGTTAGAATGATCGCTAAAACAAGTATAATTTAGCACTTACGAATACCACGACAAAATTATTTTTAGTTAACACTGAGTTGAATGTGAATATTCACGTTAAATTGAGTTGAACAATAATTTTAACTGTAAAAATTACATTTGGAGTTAAAAGCTCTGTTATATTATAAGTCATTTTGAAAAGAAAAAAAAACTGTTTTTATTATAAGTCATTTTTTTTTGTCAAGTGATATAGTGGCTAGAGCTCACACAATTTAATTGTGGAGAAGTGGAGTGTTCGGGGTTCGAACCCTGACCCATGCATATAATATGCAATATCCCTACCAACTGAGTTAAACTCACGGGGATTATTATAAGTCATTTTATAATACCAATAAATGATTTTTACCTATCACATCCTTTACCATTTACTACCTTTACCATATAGTATTATCATTATGAAATGAGATATTGAAATTGAATCATTGATATTATTTTATGGGCCATGCTACTAGAACACATGTTAAGGTTTCTATAAAGAACAAATATTTATTAAAAAAACATTAAATTTTAATCTTGTGAAAAATAAATTGACATAATTTTCAACACATAATTCCTATCTTTGGTATATTAACATGTGCCTTAAGAGCACAACTGAACATTTCACTTATTTTATAAAACAATCAAATCAATTCAACTTCTGTAAGGTGAAGTGTAAATATCTATCGAGAGAAGAATATGGTGGAAATAATTAAAAATGATAAAATAAAGAGGTTTTTTAATATACATCCCTTTGCAACCCAAAAAAATATATATGCATGCCTTTCACAAGTCTCCGCATTAAATAGTGCGTACATACCTATGAAGTCTGGATACTCCAAAATGAAGACGTACCCGTATCGGATACGTATTGGATACCGATACTCCGTTGATACTCTCGAATACATACCCACAGAGTGTCAGAATTACTATTTTAATTTTAAATATATATTTTATCGGATATTTATAAGATGCTCGACAGATACACACATATACTTATAAGATATTTCACAGAGACGTATCCTGGAAAAATATGAAGTGTAAAAAAAATGAGACCGTGTTGTGAAAATTCAATGGAGATGTATATGATTCAATTTAAAATATGAATCACTATAATTGTTTTTCGATAACCAATTAAAAATTATGTTTTTGGTGGATGAAAGTAACGAGAGAGTTGAAATAACCTAACATATGAATGAAAATAGAATATGATTTATATGAAAACTTTACATTTTTTATTTTTATCACATGTATTATTTTTTTAAATTGTGACTTTTACAGTTATACAATATTGAAGAGTAATCAATGTTTTTTTTAAGTATTTTACATGCATATAAATTTTAGTATAAATATTTGTTAACGTATCTTAGCCGTATCGTATCCTAATTTTGAAAATCTTGCGTATCCGCGTACCCGTATCCGTACTACGTATCCAGGCTTCATAGGTATATACCAACAAAAAATTGTTCTTTTTTTCTACAAAGACCATAAGGCCAACTCTGGCCAAGCCCTAAGTGTCATGTTCCCATGTTAGTTTCCTACTTATTAATTTTCCACAATACAACAATAACAAAAATTACAATGATATTTATAAGTCATCGATTAAATATTGATTTCCTAAAAAAAATAAAAATCGATTAATATTCATTTTATTCTTTTGACTAAAAATATTGATCATATACTTTTATAAATAAAAAACTAGGGAAAGTGGATTATATTTCCATTTAAGGTAGATAAGACCATAGCGTTCAAGGAACATAGCTTTGTCTAAGAACACTAGCATGGATGGGATGTGAAACCTCCAAAAAATATTGATCTTATTTAAACTTGATGTAATGCAAAAGTCACATTCACTTGCTTTAATCCCCCCATAAACAATCACATTAAACATGACAATGAGGCGGGGTGGAGACCGGTTTTGCCATCCCCATCCCCATTTCCTACTCCAATATACTTACATGTTACCCTTCCCATGAGAAATTCTTACGTGAACTCTTACCCAACACATCATTCTTACACCCAACCAATTAAAATCAAATACCTCATTAAAATAATAAAAAGAATTAATAGCATAATTTTTTCTCATTATTTTAATATTTCTCTCTCCTTTTTTCCACTTTCTTTAATCGACAAGAACCACCCACCACCATTTATGTTTTCATTTCCTTAATTAAAATCACACTTTTTTTCCTGACCAAAAAAAAAAAATCACACTTTTTTAAAGTTAATAACACGTGTCATATTTTTATTGGTTGGGTGTAAGAATAATGTGTTGGGTGAGAGTTGATGGAAGAATATCTCCCCTACCCATACCCAACGGCAATGAGAAATTGAATCTCATCCCCGTCCCGAATGGGTTTGGGTATTCCCTCTCCATCCCCGTCCTCGCAATGAATCAAATTTCTTTTAATGAAAAAAGAGTTCTTTTAAGCTTCATTGGTAATATTGTAACATTATCCAAGAATTTGCGCTCATTTTAACATTTCCTTATCGAATAATTCAGTTGCTCCTTTAATCATCAATGAAAGCTCTTATATCATGATAGTTATCAAACCAAATAACATGACATATCATTATCAACCCCCTCAACAAAAACAAAATCATGACCTTTCTACATTTGGGTAGGGTTTGGGTATGGGTTCGGGGTGGGTACATATATCTCTTTTACCCGTCCCGTACCCGTATTATGAAATCGGGGAAAACCCAAACCCAATCAAATCGAGGAAAACCCGGCAAATCGAAGTTGGTTTGGACGGGTACCCATGAGCACGAGTTTTGTTGCCATGCCTAAACCACATGCTACAATTTATATATTCTCTTACTTTAAATATGATTTTGTCAACAAAAATCTAGTAATAAATTTAAGATAAAGTCTCTTCAATTCATATGAATTTGAATTACATAAAGTCATATTTAGCAATTTTTTTACATTAAATAGAATTTTATTAACAAAAGTCTAACAATAAATTAAGGGTCACGTTAACCGGTGTCCTTAGGACATTGGTTAAGGATGTCAAAAAAAGAAATTATTGCCATAAAAAGGAAACATTTTTGACTTTTTTATTATTAACTACACAGTTTTCAATGCAATAATTACTGTATAATTTCCTTTTTTAATTTAATACCCTTAATCAGTGTTTGGGGACACTGGTTAGCATTTTCCATAAATTAAAAATAAGACGACAAAAAATGTGAAGTCTCTTCAATCTATATAAAATCCGAATTAAGAATAGAATATTTAGCTAAATAATGGACAACTTGATTTACGTTACGCCTAATATTCGAAAAACTTAAACTATGAAATCAGATATTAAAATTAATACAATCTTCAATAATCGGTTTGACATGGCGTCATAATCACGTTAAAAACATCTAATTTCATTGTAAAATTCAAAAAAGACACGTATATTGCAAATTTCAAACCATTTCACATAACTAAAACTTATACTTCCTCTGTCTCATATTAAGTGACACAGTTGACTCTGTCACATATACCAATGTATATATATTTTTTAATTTTATTAATTATCTATTAGTAAAAATTATGAAAATTTAGTATTTTGAAAATATTTATCGAGACGAATCCAACAACATCTCATATGATGTTATTTATCTCTGTATATTAATATAAAAATATTGTCAAAGTATGTTAGGTAAATAATGCACATTGTCAAATAAGGTCATCTAATATTGAACGGAGGGAGTACTATATAGGAATCTGTCATAAAAAGCCATTCAAACAACAAACAACAACGAGAACACTGTCATTATCTTTCACTAAACAACAATAGTCCACTTACCGCGTGGTAAAATCTGTTCTTTTATTGATAAACTGCGATACAGTCTTTTCGTGTTAGTCAGCACAAAAGAGTAAATATTGGTAGATCTTTTCGGTTAGTAAAACGTAAGAGAGATATATTCATTATGTCAAAGAGGCTCGTCATTTTGGCTACAAAAGTAGAATTTGAAATAAGAGAGATGAAACATAACCTGTCAATAGTGTGCTAAATAAAATTAGGAGGTAAATGCCCTTTCCTAGACCTCTTTGCGCTTAATGTTCGAATAATATCAACATCATCAAGTGACTTAAATATCTCTCGCTCGGTGTAACATATCATCAACTCATTGAACCACACATCTTTCATCTTGTTGGTAATAGTTCTTTCTCACGAGCTTGTAAGATTATTTTATTAGCTTATTGACAAGGCTTGACAACCGGTGGACTTTCCACTTTTGTTGATGTTGGTAATAGCTTTGGTGCACCTGCTATTGTTGTAGATAACTTCATTAATGAATAACGCTGGTTAACAATACGATGAGTGATTTGAGTGCATTTTTGCTTTTATATATATATATATATTGATCATTATGTGTTGATTACAAATATTGATGAAATAAAGTGCAGGTTATGCAAGATCATTGGCAAATGTAGCTTCTCCAAGTGTTATTTCTTGAAGATCCACAAATTAGAAGTTAAAATCTGATTTATTATGCCTTGTTGTAGAAAGGATTGTAAGTTTTATTTGGTATGAAGTGACTGTAGAAGTGATTGTAAGTTGTAACTTGATAGTATGTCATTTTTTCTGATAAGCTATTATGAATAGTGATTCAAATTTGTTACCATAAGTTAAATGAGCAATATGTATATATAGATTTTGATTCCGTGAAGTTGCGGGCGTAAGGAATATGTATGTTGGTGATTATCAAATGATCCGTCATCAACTCCTGAGATAACTTAATGGTGAAGATAATGATTGTTATCGACGATTGATTGGGTCAGATAAACGATTCTAAGAGGTCTTACATGCCATGAACGGTGATGGTGTTGGTCCCGCTCCATTGGATAAATGGATGATCCTGTCGGGTATGAGTTTCATCATTGCATAGAGATACAAGCATGTGGTGGTTATACTTGAAGGTGAGAAAAACACAAGAAAGTGGGGGTTGAATTATATTGACTTTTTATGAAAATATTTTTAAGAGTTTAAACAAAACAATGTATAAAGATAATTAGAGAGAGATCAGAGTGAGAGAGAGAGAGAGGGAGAGAGAGAGAGAGAGAACACAAGAAGATTTATCATGATTCACACCACAATTAGAGGTTACTTCTAGCCCCCTTGCACTTTAAAGGGATTTTTTCACTATAATAACACAAGATTAGAATTGGTCCAACACACAAGTCAGAGACTTCCTTACCTCATACAAGAGAACTTATACAATTAGAGTTTACAAATAGATTAGTATATGCTTACACTTTCAGAACTCTAAGAATGGGAAACTAACTTTAAGAACAAGAAACTTTCGACACTTAAGAAATTATAGGATACTAAGTTTGTAAGATTTTTTTTAAGTGTTTTAGTGCTTTTGAATTTGACAGAGTTTTCACAATTGTAATAATTCGTAATCTCTTAATTTCTTCAAACTTCTCAGGTCCTTATATAGGAGAGAAATAATAGAGTCGTTAATTGAAGATTGCCAACTCACCAAATTCATCATTGAGAAAATTGACGAGATTTTGAAAACTTTTCCTTATTGGATAATATTTTTGAATATTACTTTGAGAAATCCATTGTTTCTTATAGAACGAGGTGTTACATTATCTTTTCCTTTGAATTTCTTTGTTTGTTTCTGCACATGGTTAAAAGAAGACAAATTATACTATTAGAGCTTGAAAGTGACCTTCCATAAGAAGAAGACAAAACTGGTCAGAGTCACCCAGACTGCTGATATCATCAAAACTTGTTTCCTTTAGAGGTTGAATCCATCAGAGCTTGTTCTGATTAGAGTCTTCAAGACATTTTTTGATCATAACTTTGACTTTTTCTCTATCATCTTCTAGTCTTCAGTAGTTTCCAATGCTTTTCTTTAGTACCATAAAGTTTTCCTTGTGCTCATAACATGATGTATCAAAACTAAAAACTTAACCTTGAAGTTAGACTTTAATTATCTGGTTCTTCACACTTGAACAAACATTATAGCACCAAATTTTTCTTTCATACAATGTTATCATCAAAACCTTAGAGACATTGTTGTAAAATCCACTTTGGTTCAAGACTACTGTTCATCGAGAAAAGGTAATCATAAATTTTTTCCCTCTACATGATGCACCTTAGTATAGAGACCGAATTGTGTGTCTAGAACATGTGAATGACAACATTTTATTATGGTATATTTGAAGGATGGTTGTCCAATTCCTCCCATTTCCATGCTATGGAGACAATACTGTCGAAAAGATGCAAAAAAATGGGATGAAAGATATGTATGGGATGATTGCTTATAATGAACTAAGACAGGCGGCGGGCTACGAGGTAATATGAGATGATAATTTTTATACCTTGACCCTGAAGAGAAGGTTGATTCTCATAACAAGGTCATAGATGGAGTTAAAATTGAAAAGTATGAAAGCATTGGACTTGATAATTGTAGTATATATGTTGGGACAAATTAGTTGAAATGTATATCACTAACAACTATATAATGATTTTTGATATAATTATAAACTCATTGACTTTTATATTTTTTTATATAATGGAAATTTGTTGGCGTAACAAAGACATGAAATCATTGCAAGCATGTTGTTTAAATCTTAGCACGTTTCAGATTTCATATATAATCCTAAAAATCCACAAAATCAGTAGTATTTCATAATACAAACTAAGGTTATTCTTGAAAAAAAATAGGGTGCGCGAGAAACTTATAAGTTGGAAAAACTATGGAATTTGCGTGGGACAAATTCCCACGCAAAGGGTAAAAAAGCCCAAACAAACAGCATTTTGAGCAGAAAAAGGCCGTAGCAAAAAACTCCATCGCAAAACGCTGAGGCAGATATTGGTCACAACAAAAGCCAATATGGATTTGCGTGGGAAATCAGCCGCCGCAAAAGTTAAGCTGTAGGCTTGCAAAAAGTGGCGTTTGTGTGAGACGCACAGTTCGCCGCAAAGTTACCAAAAAAATTAAACATTAAATAAATAATTAAGAATAAAACTTAAACATAAAAATAAAACTTACCAAAATAAAAAAAATTAATTAAGAATAAAAATAAAACTTACCAAAATAAAAAAGTTGTCGAAAAAAGGTAGATAAATTGTTAAAAAAGTTGAAGTATAAAAGTTGTAGAGAGTAGTAGTGTAAGAGTGAATGAAAGAGGAAGAAGAGAAATATATTTAGGGAAAAAATACCTGAACGTGCATTTGTGTGGGTCTGTTTCCACCGCAACACAATTTGATAGGTAAGATTTGTGGTGGCTTTTATCCGACGCAATTACCAACATTAAAAATAATATAGCCATTATTGATTAGCAACAACCATTATTCGACACAAAATTCATTCTTCAAACACCTGCCCCATCATTTGCATGGGCCGGGTTCCGCAGCAACGAACCCAGTATTTGCGTGGGCCTTCATCCGCCGCAAATTTAAAAATTCAAAATATTTTTCCGCGTTATATAAGCGAGGGCTTTTTTGTCCGCCGAAAAAGCCTTAAATCCGCCGCAAATGTTTTTAATATTTATTTTTATCAGAAATACATTTGTGCGGGGTTGTTTCCACCACAAATGCATATATGCCTGCATCAAATTTGTGTAGGCTTAAAATCCGCAGGAAATGGCGGCTGCTAAAACGATGAATTCTTGTAGTGTAAGTACTAATGGGTTATGCATTCTGATGGGTTAACCTAACTTATATTTGAACATTAACATTTTTCCATAAATATAGATTCAATGGTCAACAAATTATACTCTTATTTCACATACATCAAAAGTGATAAATGACATCAATAATGTTTTTCATTGTAAAATTTTGATTGACAATTGAATGGAAATCAATGCAAATACATACCATCTAAATTAACATTCATCAACTAAATTGCATCTGTTCCTTAAAAAAAACTAAATTGATGTCTTTGCAAAAAAAATAGTTACAGTACCGTTCCTAAATTGATTTAGTTATACACAACGACCAAAATCTTATAATAGTTTGAGGAAATTAGGAACTCAAGCATCCACACACACACACACACATATATATATATATATTGAATCTTAAAGAGTGTCCCGAAAACATTTATTAACATTTTCCCCAATAGATTAGTCTACAACATCTATAGTTTTGCATGATCATAGTCAACATATTCCTAATACGTGAGTATCTTACGATTTTGATGTGCAAGCTTTTCTAAAGTTAGATCTGCGATTTTTTTAAGGGAAATTGTCCCACATTTTAAAAACTAAAGGATAAAAATACTAAATATTTCTATAACAGGGATACAAATTGTGAATGAGTTAAAATAAGTGACTACAAAACCTGTATTTAAATCTAGTACTCAATGATAAAATTAATGGCTGGTTTCTCATCAATTAAAGCCTGTGAATTGAAGAGTTACTTCAAGCGATTGTACTCTGAAGATATTTACTACAAGTACTACTGTACTACTTACTACCTATTGACCCTTTATGGCTTTGTCCTTGTTCTGCATCTACGTTGAAGAGCCACGGTTTAATATTTTTCTAAAACCACAATTATACTTCTTACTATGTGAAAGTGAAGAACAGTATGTATTTAATACATTCAAGAGAGCATTTATATATTGGTTGAGATAGTTGCCTTACTTTTTACTTAGGTTTTTGCACTTTTTTTTTTGAGTTCAACTGCATGCATGTGCCTCAATAAAACTACTCCAGTAGAGTAGAAAGATGCAATGAATAAACTGATCATTTACTGTACACTAGCTAGCTGCATCAGCAATACTGCAAACATGTTGCAGAAATTATTAACATTATACTGTAGCTACAATGTCATAAATTTAAGTAAGTTTCTTGCCAATTACTACTACCATTATAGCTGCAACAATATTTTTTTCTTCATTTAATTCTTTTGAAATTATGGGTCGGTTGGTTTAGTTCCTTTGTTGCTCCAGTAATGAAATTTCTCTTCTAATTTAGGTGAGTCGAATCGCAATGACTTTAGGACCAATCTAAAACAAGAAAAATGCTAACATGTACCTTCTTAATGATACTATGAGAATAATGTATTAAAGATGAAAATTATGTATTAGAAACCGTGTCAAATTATTTCACAAACATTTAAGAAGTAAATTTTTCCAATAAATATTTACTCCCTTCATATTTTTTTATAAATAATTTTTTTAAAAAAAAATTGTGTTTAATTAAAAGTCATTTTTTTGGGTCAAGTAACCTAATGGCTAGAGCTCACACAATTAAATTGTGGAGAAGTGGAGTGTTCGGGGTTCGAACCTTGGCCCCTGCATATGAAATGTAATATCTTTACCAACTGAGATAAGCTCACGGGGATAAATCATTTTACAATACCAATATATTAATATGATCGTCCTCGTGAGCTTAACTCACATGGTAAGGATAATGCATAATATATGCAAGGTACCACAAAAAAATATTTATATGATCATTTTTTTTTTCTATCATATTATTTACCATTTCCTTCTTCCCATATATTATGAAATAAGATATTGAAATTGAGTCATTGATATAATTTTAAGGAAAATGTTAACGGGTGTCTCCGGAGCACTCTTTAATGACCATAAGTAGTAAATGTTTTTTTGGTTACATCCATAAGTAGTAAATGTTTATGCAAATGCATATAAATAATGTATTGGATATTAAAATATTTTACTTTTTAAGGAATAACTGTTTAATTTAAAATGCTTAAAAAATGCACTAGAATCACTCGTTAACTTATTTTTAAAAACAATCAAATCAATGTTCATCTTCGATAAGGTGAAATGTCTATATCTATCAAGAGAATATGATGGAAATATTAATATACATCCCTTTCACTAGTCTGGGCATTAAACAGTGTGTATATGTCAACCAAAAATGTTGTTTTTTCCTACGAAGACCATAAGGTCAACTGGCCAAGCCAAAGTGTCATGTTCCCATGTTGGTTTCCTACTTATTAATTTTCCACAATACTAACAACAACAACAAAAACATGATATACACAAGTCATGGATTAAATATTGATTTCCTAAGAGAAATAAAAATCGATTAGTATTGATTATATTCTTTTGACTGGAAATATTGATCTTATATTTTTATAAAATAAAAAACTAGGGAAATGGGATTATGTAGGTAGATAACACCATAACATTCATGGAACATAAATTTAAATTTACCTTTGTCTAAGAACACTGGCAAGGATGAGATTTGAAACCTCCAAAAAAATATTGATCTTATTCAAACTTGATGAAATGAGCAAGTCACGTTTACTTGCTTTAATACCCCGTAAACAACCACACTCAACAATCTATTTATGTATTTTTTTACATTAAATATAATTTGGTAAATGTTAGTGAGTGTTTTGGGCACTGTTTAAGGACTATATGTAGTAAGTATTTATGAAAATATGTTTAATCAATGTATTGGAAATCGAAATATTTGACATTTTTAAAGAATAATTGCTTATTTTAGAATGCTTAAGGAGTGCTCCGGAGGCACTTGTTAACAAAACCCATATAATTTTGTAACAACTTTTGTACAATTTCCTCTCATGTTCTTATTTTGTTCTTATTCTCTCGTTTTATTTGTTTCTATTTGCAGTTTTTTACCAATAAAAATGGAGAATAAGAAGGTTGTTTCAAAAGTATTTAGAAATCGGTTGTAATATACAAATATCATTACTCTAACATTTTTTAGCCGAGTTTGATGAAAAGAGGGTAATGGTACATATATTTTACGACTAAAAGGACTAGGTGTACAATTTTATTAACATAATTGATCAATTTGAAACTAAAAACTAAAAAATTAATCTAGTACAAATTTTAAACTTAAATGATCCCTTGATGCACTTGATCAAAATATTACTCTTAGCTCTCTGTTATTTATTATATTTTTTATGTCTCTTCTGGACTTGTGTTGCTTGGATTGGTTTCAATGAGATTTTATTTATTGATAAAAATGAAAATTATGATGGTCTTTTTTAGTGTCTGTGAAATGAAGGAAGGGGAAGAGAAGAAAGAAAATCCCTATATGATGGTGGAATTCACTGTGTTGGAACGTACTATCTACTTTTTATGCCGGTCTTTCTTCAATAAGAAACCTTCCTTTTAATATAAATATGAAGACGCAAATTAGTTTGTGACACAGTAAATATTTTCGACCATGGGATAAAAAATAAATGTTTAAGATCAAACTCGACGTGAAACTGTCAATCCATCACTGCATAATTGAAGCTATTGAATCGTAAATCTACCGTCCAGATTGCCTACTTAAAGCAACTATAATATGGATCCAGGTAAAAAGATCTATAATGGATTATTAGTCTACAGCATCGATAGTTTTGCATGATCATAGTCAATACTCAACACACAATATATAATATCCGTCAGTGTCTTACGATTTTGCTGTGCATGCTTTTCTAAAGTTAGATCTGCGCATTGTAAGTACTTAACTTTCTCTAACTTTTTTCCTTTTGTCATTTCCTCTGTAATAATTATTAGTTGCTTCCTTTGTATTTGCACAAACCAAACTTTGCACTATGAACACACTCGAATTGTCATCCATAAATTTTCTAGTAGATAAAATTACGAGTCCACCAATTGAAAGGGTCAAAGGGACCAAAATATAATAATTTGTTGTTCCATTTTTGTCTTTCATTTCATCATCCAGAATCAGAAAAAATGGCAAGCATTTCAGCAAATGCAATAGTGCTTGAACCACTAACAAAAGACAACTACGATAACTGGAGCTGTTTGGTGAGAAACTATCTCGAGGGGCATGATCTGTGGGGAGTTGTGACTTCTGTTTCTAAAATGGGTGTAGGATCTAAAGAAGAGGTTGAAGCATGGAACAAGGTTAATGCTAAGGTTTTGCATATTATTCAACTAGCATGCGGATCAGAGAATCTTGCACATATTAGAGGTTTTCATACTGCTAAAGAAGCTTGGAATTATTTTAGTGCATTATACGGCTCAGAATTGAAAGCCGAGACGGACATTGAGCAAGGTACGTGAAAATCCGTCAATTTAATCTTTAATATCTCAATTCTCAAGAAAGTATGCAGTGGCGGATCTTGAAAAAAAAAGTCTAGGGGTGCCAAAAATTAAAATTCATCGGTGTAATTAATTTACCTTAGGGGGTGCCGAATGGTTTGAACAATTTGTTTATGGTTTACGTGTTTATTATTGAATCCAGCACAAGAAAAAAGAAAAAAAATGGATAAACAAAATATAAGTCAGTGGGGATCAAACCCACCACCATGTTGTTGATTGGACAATGATTTACCACTATGTTGGGAAGCAAACTAATAGATGTTTGTCGCATATTTAGTATATATATCAAAGTATAGGGGGAGCCGTGGCCCACTTGGGCTACTGAAGAGATCCGCCACTTACGTATGCTTATGAGTTGACATATTTTATATACTCCTCCGTCTTATATTTGGTGTTCTCTTTTTTAATTTTTTGTCTTAAATTATTTGTTCATTTTATAATATGGAAAATGCTAACAAGTATCTTTATTGTACTGTTTAAGCATGCAAAAGTAACAATTTTATATTGAAAATTGTGTAGACTTTTACAATTCTATGTCATCCAATCATATTTGAGCAAATACATAATTGTGAAGAACTAATATATAAAAAAGACAAAAAAATGGTGAATAAATAAAATAAAAATGGGTTGGTTCGGGCCGGTCCATGGACCACATGATTGCAGCTTAAAATACATGTTAATTTGCAGGTGTGGTAGATGATAGTCTCCATCACTATAGACCACTCCATAGGTTTATTGAGAGCGGTAATTGGAATGATGCAAAATTATTCATAAAAAGGGATGAAACATCTATGTTTTCCACGTCTTCATCGGGAAGGAGTATTCTTCATGTTGCAGCGATTGCTGGTCACAAAGAAATTGTGAAGAAATTGGTGAAGGAAGGGAAAGATAAGTTAGTGAAAATGAAAGACAATCGTGGATACACAGCCCTAGCTCTTGTTGCTGAGTTGACTGGAAACACCAAAATAGCAAAGTGTATGGTAGAAAAGAAGGGAGGGCAGGTTATTGATCAGGACCTGTTATCTATGAAGACCAACAATGGTGAAATTCCAGTTCTTCTTGCTGCAGCTAAGGGACACAAAGAAATGACTAGTTATCTTGTTCCTAAAACTCATTTGGAAGAAATGACAGATGAAGATTTTCACAATGGTGTTTTGCTTCTAACACGTTGTATCAATGCAGAAATATTCGGTAAATGGTGACATATCTTGGATTAAATTAAAGTTATGTTAATGTTAATGGATTTTTTTTACGGAATACTAATATGTTGTCATACTAGATGTGGCTTTGAGTTTACTCCAACGATTCCCGCAATTGCCACTTACCCACAGATCAGAATCAAAGTCAGAATCAGATGGCGTGCAACCCTTGTACGCATTAGCACGCATGCCGTCTGTGTTCCCAAGTGGCAACAAATATGGATTCATAAGAAGATTTCTTTACAAAAGTAAGTCAATAGTTTTTTTTCTTATTATCGGTGTATTGACTATTACCATAAATGCAAAATAAAAAATATTGACAACTAAAACCATTTGTTGATTACTTAAAAAAAAAGATTTGTTGATTGACAATGTTACCAATTATGTCCTTGCGGTCGCGAGCACTATATTTTGAGTAGTGCTAAATGGCACGAGAGCCAAATGCACGACTCTTGCACGGACGCTTTTTAAAGCTTTTCCCACACCTAATATCCTTTTCTATATGCTGCAACAGTTGCCATCTACACTTTTTTAATAATGACTGCCATGCACTCGCCGTCTAAACAACTCTTTGTTGTCTCTTGCCGTCACCGTCTTCTTTGTTGTCTTCCAATGTAGTTGCGTTCACCATCGCCGTTGACATTTCCATTTGTTGTTGTCTTCATCATCACCTTTGCCATTGTCGCAGCTCAAACCACCATTAGTTGCTACCACAATGTAGTTATAGTTATTGTCATGGTCTTATCACTACAGTCGAAATTAAAGCAGTGTTTTCTTCAGTATTATAAAGTATAAACCATCAGAGTTTATTTAAATATATTATATTATGAGATTGATATGGAGTAGCAAAATACTATCACAACTTCACAAGAGATATGTATATGCTGGTACAACACTAGCAATCTAGCACAACACTATCATCAAATAAGAGAGAGAAATATGTTGTCGTGCAACATGCACGAAAAATTCTGTCGCGCATTTTATCATTATCCCTATATTTTATTGCTTTTGTATATTTGGTTGACTATTATTTTAGAGGGAATATTTGTTTGACTATTATTATTACATCAATTTATGTATGAAAAATTATACTAAAGTGTTTTCTGAACCGGTTGGATGTATTTAATATATATTTAAAGTTCATGGAGAATCATGACTAATCCATTTTGTTTTCAGTTTTGAGATTACAAAAAGTGCAAAACTTATATGGTATGTGCCTCATTGTAACAAATGGTGTTCTACCGGAAAAACAACTCAAAACATCTTCCATAGGTACGGATTGCACAACTTATCTAAGTTGATGACAAATAATTTATTAAATTTATGCTTTTTTAATTGCAAAGTAATGTTATAAATAGATAAAGGATAAGAATAGATACAAACACCATCAAGACCGATAGGTCCTGGCAGACACTCACCCCGGATAGTGAGAAGAAAATCAAAACAGGTAACAAGAACCCAAACACACCTCGACTGTATATACCAGAGAGAGAGAGAGGGAGGGAGGGAGGGAGGGAGGGAGAGAGAGTCACCATACATGAGAGGCTGCACATCCCAATCATAGTACGAGCAAGAGCTCGCATGGCATTTAGCCAAGAATCATTTCCAAGTAAAAAACTTCTTCGTAACCACCAAAGGTTTAACAGGAGCGTCAACTCAAGCAAAGATTGAATCATTGCGAGAGCCGCGAGATCCCTATGGACCACAGAACAACATGCCAAACTAAGAGGAGCCCTAGTCTAACCCTTTTCTCATTTTCTATATATACTTGAATGAAATGTTCAAAATCTTATTGTCTCTTTGTTCTTTAGGAAGGATCTTTGGATGGATGTTCAGTATTTTGAAAATTCCGCAAGTACATCTCTTAGGTAGGTATTTTCACTTCCACAAATATGAGGGTGAATACACCCTGTGTTGGTCTTGGTTCATTCATAGATAACGAAGTCTTTATATATATTGATCATATCTGTCTTTTTCAATTTTGATGACTTCTTTTTCAGGTCGAATACTTATTAATATTCACATGTCATTTCAGGATTTAGTAATATTAAAGTTGTCTGGTAAGTCAGCCGAAATTGAAAACATTTTTTTCCTTTCTTTCTTATGTGGCTATTGGAAATTATTCATATAGAAAAATTAGTTAATAATTGAAAAATTATTAAATTTAGTTAGTATAAGAATAGTATAGTGATGTGTTGTCTTAATAATGGCTATGGTGCGTGACCTGGGTTTCACGCATGTTGTGTTAAGACAACACATCAAGTATTTTTCCCGCTCATGCTAGCAAGTTTCGGATGCAACAAAAATTAAGTGCTTTTACCATCTAAGTTGTAGAGAAGTAGAAATCCGCGGGTTTTAATCCAGCCCCAACATATCAAGTATTTTGTAGTCTTTTATCATTTAAGTTATACTAACGGGAACAAAGTAGTCTATATTTACTTTGGTGTTGTTGTATTAATTAAAATATATTGAGTTGATCACTAATTAATTCCCTCTCCAATTCTATGATGACCAGCGATAAAAGAAATATACGATCAGAAAATGACGCATCGTCTAGTGCTTGAAATATTGAATTGCTTGTCCCAAAAAATTCAAGAATTTAAGGAATCTGAACTGAGAGAGGCTTCAGCATACGATGCAATGTTGAAAGCAGCTAAGCATGGAAATATTGAGTTCATAGTTGCAATGAGAAAAGCTAACCCTGACCTCTTATGGTCTATTGATAAAAATAAAAGAGGCATATTTTCGCATGCAATTTTGAACCGTAGAAAAGAAGTCTTCCAACTCATACATGATGCAAGTGTAAATGGACGAAAGGAAATTGTTAGATGTCGTGTAGATGCATTTGATAATACTCTCTTACATCTTGCTGGAAATTTAGGGCCCTCCTTTGATCTTCACCGTAGATCTGGTCCTGCTCTCCAAATGCAAAGAGAGATTTTATGGTTTCAGGTAAGTAATACATGTCTCATAGTATATATTTTCTCACTCCATTGGACATGCACACAAAAATAGGGTAGTTTGAGTCTTATACGTGCTTTAATAGCTGATGTATAAGATCTTCTTGCAGTGGCGTATCTATGACCTTAGTTTAGAGTTTCAAACTTTTGAGTTCTTGAACTTCTTGGCTATATTGGTGCAAAATTAATATCATAAGTCTCAAAATGCAAAATAAATATGAGTATACATCCTTCCAAAAAAAAAAAATATAGGAGTATACATGCTTTTTTATTTTTAGTTCACAGGGGTCATCTGAACCTACTCAAATGGACAAGATCCTCCCTTGGCTGCTTGTATTGACTTGGTTAAATTTATCTATTTATATAATTCTTTATGAGACAGTTTGAGAGAGCTTGTAGAAACGGTTTATGACATGTGTCTTTTTTTTATTACAACGGCATTCATGACACGTGTCTATAAATTTCTTATGAAAACAGTTTATTGTGAAAACCGTTTGACATGATTTTATCTTGTATTATAGAAATATGATATGTTTAGATTGACTTATTTTAGCTTATTTATTGACATAAGTAGTGAGACTATTTGAGGAAATTAACAGAAACAACCAATGAAATATCACAAGCCGTTTTCGCCTTATTTCTTTAAGCTTTCTAGTTTAACCTATAAAAATAGGTTATCACTTAAACGAAAACAATTTAACTTTATTTTATCTTTTGTTATAAAAATGGTTTATACATAAACACTTATCATGATAAGCGTTTATGTTCAGAATTGCAAAATAAATTGTTTATATAGACATGACCATAGTTTATACAAAGTGCCTATATGATACAAACTTATGTTATAAACATTTAATTAAACTATTTATCCAAACATATATACTTTATTATAGCAAAATGGATTTCAGTAGCTGGCTGCATCATAAAACTAACTATATTTTATGAAATGGATCATTGCAGGAAGTGGAGAAAATCGTGCACCCCAAGTGTAAGGAAGCAAAAAATGTAGAAGATAAGAAGCCTCGTGAGATATTTACAGAAAGCCACAAGGAGCTAGTGAAAGCAGGAGAAAAATGGGCAAAAGATACAGCTGGTTCATTTACTCTTGTTGCTACACTCATCACAACCATCATGTTTGCTGCAGCTTTCACTGTCCCTGGTGGAAACAATCAAGACAGTGGAATTCCCCTCTTCTTGAAGGACAAAACATTTAATGTGTTTATAATAGCAGATGCAATATCTCTTTTCACTTCCTCAACTTCAATCCTACTCTTCATTGGAATTCTAACGGCGCGTTATGCAGAAAAGGATTTCCTAAAGTCTTTGCCGCTTAAGTTACTTTTCGCTCTCATTATGCTTTTTTTCTCCGTGGTGTCCATGATGGTGTCCTTTTGTGCTTCACTTGCTATGCTCTTAAAGGGACATGAAGGAGTCATAATAACAGCTATGTCGTTCGCAAGTATTCCAGTGATTGTTCTTGTACCTTCACAGTTGCGACTCTTCATTGAGATTTTCAAGTCTACAGTATTGTCCAAATGAAACTTACTGGTTATTACTAATTATGACTAAGCATTCATCAAGTCATATATGTATATGATAGCATGCAAGTGCTAATTAATTCTCTAGAGTATTTTTGTTAGACACCAATTAATATGCTTTAGAATACCATAAGTACTATCAACTAGTTGCATGTGGAATTTGATGCAAATATTGTGGTAAGAGAACTGTGGAATCTGATAGAATTTATGCAGAAAATTATGAACAATAACATCTGTTTTTGCATTGTTCGCTCACAAATATTATAGGTTCCATCGATGGAAGAATAAAGAGAGGTCTTGTAATGAACCATTGACCAGTGTTCTGCACAAAAGCTTTTATATATTCCCATATTTTTGGTGCAGCTATCATCCTGGCCTATTAGACAAAGAAACATATTTATGAAATTTAAATTGATTATAATAGTTTAGGCTGGTTCGGAAAAACTGAACTTTTATAAGTAAAGTTTCAGATTTATTTCTTGTAAAATTTGCAAAATAAACAAGGCGAAGAGAGGATATCTGAAGATGACCAATTAGTATAAAAGCTTTTTTTTAAAGAGAAATGTTAGTATTTTTTTTAGAGCGACATATATTGGTATGTTAATTGTTATGTTAGTATGTTAACTGTTGATGGAGCCTGCTATCATATACATATATGACTTGATGAATATACTAGCTAAGTATATGTTTGAATAAGTATGATGGCTTAGTAGGATCGATGAATCCAACGAGATAATGTGATCACAACATACAGTCAAGGTGCATGGGATATGGAAATATAGTATGTTTGGTATGTACTTATCTGCGCCGTTAAATTTGTACTTGTCTGCATTCCCTTTTTTATCGCGTTATATATTCTTATCTCGTTCATCTATTTTTCTGATGTTTTTAGCTATGTTTACATTAGAATTTTTAGGAGATGGAAAACTATGGTTGCAGGAATTTTGGTCGTGGCAGAGCACGGCCTAGTGCATGTCGTGGAGAAAGCAGAAGAGACATACATATATGCTCAAATCTCGTGTTCAAACTAGATCATAATTGAGATTTAGTAACATTTGAAAAATGTAACTAAATCATGAAAAATGTTATTATTATATCTAGTAACATTAAAATAATTGTCGGGTAAAGGCCATTTTACTAAAGAGTTTCAGTAACAATTTTGATGTGTTACGGCAAACAATAGGTTATGTATAAAATTGAAATACGAACTTCGAAAAGGAAGTACATACAACCGCAAGTACGACGATTCACGATGCTTTTTCTGCAAGCAACGACGAAGATATCAAAAATCAATGAAACCTTATCAAAATTTTAAGCTAATAAATTGAAACCAAATAAAACTTGAAATCATGAATCCATTGAAACCTAATCAAAGATGAATAATAAAGGTGAATCAGTTGAAACTAATCGAGATTAGAAATGAAGATCAAATTTTTCAAACTCAAATTCAAGATAACAATCATAAACAATGATTGAGCACAAAACCATGGGCCAGCGAGATTGAATATTCGTGAGAGAATAAGAGGCGTAGATTCCATTTGAAATTAGTGTGTTACCACTGTCACATTTTATGATTCATTGGTCGAGAACGAAAATTCTCTAAGGGAATGAGAAGCGAAGTTAACGAGTGAAAGAGGCATGGTGATGTAAAATATGGAGTATGTTGAACCAAAAGATAGTGTTATGTTGACCCCAAAAATATTATAAAATACTAGCGTTAAGACGGGTACTTCGTGCTAGTTTATCCACATTTTTTATTGAGTTAATGCGTATAAATTATAAGCAGTAATTTTTATGAAAATTTTAATTAAAATTATAGGTATAGATATTTTGCACTTTCATATTGAATCAAACTAAATTTATCTTTTTCAATTACACCAACAATATAAAAAATATAATATAAATTCTTATCTTTTTGAATGACACCAATGATATCGTATTGTTATAAGCTAATTTATTTAAGGGCATAATTGAAAGTGAAAAAACCACCCAAAATCATGTATTCTCTTTATACATGGTATAAATTAAAAGTAGTGTCCCCGCTGTCACATTTTTCAACTATTGTTACGAATAATGGTTATTTAGTTACACTTTTACTCATATTACCATCGTTGTGTTACTAAATATCATTATTGTAGTAATACGAGTTTTTTGAATATGGAGAATTAAAACTCAAATATGTCATTTATTCACCTAAAATCACCGGCAACGTGTAATTATTGATCTCCCCTGAAAAAATGTAATTATTGATCTCATCAACAATTTCCCTTCTCTTCCATTTTATTTTGTGTAATTGTGTTTCAAACATATATGTTTTTGTCTATTAAACTTTGTTTCTCATTATACTCATATGCCTTTATATGGTTAAAAATGCCAAGACTTACTCATAGTCTTTACTTTAGGTTTGGGCACCATTTAACACAGATTTTTATATGTCTACGCTCCAAAATATATATATCATCAACACTATCTTCATGTTTGGATATAAGGTAATATCCTTCTTTTGTATTTTTTTTTTCTACGTTAATACTTTCTTTCATTTATTCTTCTTTCTAAGCATTAAAAATTTCGTGAAAAACTCTGACTCTTGACATTGGATAGAGACTGCTCTTAGGACACAAAAATCTGTCATTGGGCTTTCACAGTTTGAAGGTAATGTTATGTTTTGTTATCCTTATGGTATTTTTTGTTTCGTAGATTGCTGTTGATTATGAGTTTTATTGTTGTCTAATGAGATAGTTTACTACGTTTTCATATATTAAGTTTTTTTTTCATGTAGTATTGGTATTTGGTAGATATAAAGGGTACTCTGAATTATTTTTTTATGCTTATTTACTTTACTTGGAAGATATAAAGAGTGCTCTCTTCAAGGATTAATTTTGAGAGCAATGCAAGTCTTTTTTCTTACTGTATTTTTCTGTCATGTTTCATTATTCTTATAGTATTTGTTTTTTATGGGATTAATCTAATAGTATTAATGCAGTACTTCACAAATTACTCATTTATATATGATAAAATATTGAGTGTAGTTTCTTTAATAATATGTTTTATGAAAACTTTACCTCCTGCATATATTCTCTATATAGAGTTAATGAATTTGTGCGTTAAACTCTTCATTCTAATTTATTCGAATAACCAAGTTGAGATTTGGCTTATCGGGATAAAAGTTGGAAGACAAATGTAGGAAGGCTGCCTTAATTTGATAAAAAAATGTCTTGTGTTTCAGTGTTGTAATATTGGAATCACAAAGACAGAGACACAAGAAAAGAAAAAAAGATGTAATGAAGGACAAATGTAGTGCCCATGTTCTGTTGCAACAGGTTGTCTAATGTAATTGTAAGTACAAGTGTCAAATCGTCGATTAAAACAAATTCTTGAGAAAATAGTGGCTTCTTTTAGGAAGGATTGGTTTAAAAAGTTTGTGGACATATATGACAGCTTTTAAGACTTGCATAAGGTTTTCACCTTATCAGTTAGTTGTCTAAAATTTATCCGATTGTACAAATATCATTTCTCACCAACATATATTTCAAAAATAGAGTTCAATTTAATGAACCCATCCTTCATCAGCTATTGGATGGTGTTTTCAAAAATAGTAAACATACTAATATAATTTCATCCTCTAATTCTGTTGTCTAGCTCTTTCTGAAAATCAATACTAATAAATAACTTAACATCAAAAGAAATAAATCATGAAAGAAGAATCAAATAAAAGTAGAATTCAAGTCTTGATCACAAGTGATCCATCAAGTCTTGAGGAGTTTCCTTCACCAGTTTGTTTTTGATATGAGCAATTTGTGGCCAATCATCACCTGTGTCTGGTTGACACCTTGGCAATAACAAAGGGCAATCCATAATAATCAAAGTATTTAGAGACCGTAGCATTTCCATTCCCTTAGGCAGAGAATCTAAATTTCTGCATTCAGAAAGAGCCAGTCTTTCAAGTGAAGTGAGGTTACCTATACTTTCTGGTAAAGAAGTTAAACCATGGCAATCATAAATCCTTAAGTCTTTCAAAGTGTTCACGTTTTCAACTCCCCATGGAAGGGACTTGAGTTTTGGAATACTCCTTAATGTAAGAGAACGAAGGTTTTTTAGACCATCCCATTCAGTCAGACCGTCCCATTTAGTTCCTGCGGATTTGTCAATGTCAAGAACAAGTTGTTCACATCTTTCAATAGAAAGTGATGTGAGTGAACTCAAAGACTTGAAACCTTGTGGCAGAGAAGTTAGATTAAAACAATCTCTAATGTGAAGTTCCTTAAGTGAAATGAAGTTTTTAAGCCAACTCTCTGGTGGAGATTGGTCAATACGCTCAATTACCATGGACTTCAATTTCGAGAAGGGTTGTGATTGTGAACTAGAAGTTTCAGTACTGTCAGCATAATGCATTGTATCCCTCATTGATCTTACGTTCGACTCCACCAGAACAAGCTCATCATCAAGACCGGGATAGAGTGGCATGCAATCTAATTGAGGACAATATTGGATATTTAGCTTTGAAATACAACTGAAAGATGGTCTATCATTTTCCCCTATGTCATTTTCCCACCAACCTTTTAGTTTAAGACAATCTGAGATTGTTAGTTCCTTCAAGGATGGAAAGAATATTGGTGTATCAGCTTGATTGTTCTTTGCAATGAATTTCAAAGAGTCCAATCTCCGAAGTTGGAGAACCTTGAGATGTGGAAGCTTATCCATTGGTGGGAGAAATTCGCATTTGGGACAGTCGTTCAAGGTAAACTTAACAAGGAATTGAAGTGAAGCGAGCCAGTTAGACAAAGTGTGACCGTTATACCCAACAACTAATAGCACTTGCAGATTCGGATGTGGCTGGAGACATTCAAGCGATTTCTTATCTTTCTCGACATTGCTTTCTTCCTCTTCCTCATCGTGATCCCATCTTAGAGTCAAGAACTCAAGGTGTTGTTTATTTTTCAAAAAATCATCTTTAGCAGCTTCTTTTGATGGAGAGAACTTGATTTGTTCCAGATGCGTAATTTCCAAGTGGCCTCTCAGATTGTTAAGATCTGTGAGTGATCTTAGTCCTCCCGTGACTTGTTTCTTGCTGGCAACGAAAAGTGATAATGTTTGCAAAGAAGTGAGCTTACTTATTCCACTTGGCATTTGAGTTAGATCTAAGCATCCATCTAAGTCAAGATGGTTCAGGCAACTCAAATCATCCATGTCTTTTGGCAATTCCTTGAGGACATGACATCGAGATAGTTTCAACGTTTGCAAGTGGATAAGATTTGTTATGCAACTAGGAAGCTTCTCCATGTTGTTATGGGAAAGATCTAGATACCTCAGGTACTTCACATCCTCAATAGAGCTTGGAACTGTCTTGATCCCCAAATCATGTAGATCCAACACACGTAGTGAGTACTTGAAGGTGTCGAAGATCTTATCACAAGTTGACGTTGTCATCTTTACCTCGTGCGGAAGACGAGGGTTGTTAATGTTGTATGGCAAAAGAATGGTCCTTAGTTTCTTTGCTGTCTGAAACACCGAATCAGGGATCTCACATGAAAGATCTAAAGCAAAATTGAACGAAACTCGCAGTGTTCCGTCACGAACTCTCTCCCCCATCACATCCACGGTGATGTTTTCGTCACCAGCGATTTCTTGTCTTGCGAGTTTATGCATTAACCGATTCATTCTATATAAGTAGTTGTTCATGTTGTTCCTCACAACACCGTAGTACCGCTGGTGGTCACTTTCTTCTTCCGCTTGATGGAAAACCAATGGAACAAAGTATTCGAAACAAGCTTGACCAAATTGTTGTTCTGGATTGATAAGAAACCCTTCAGCAGTCCAGACTTGAATCAATCTTTCAGCATCAATCAAATAATCTTCTGGAAACAATGAACAATATGCAAAGCATAACTTCTGATAAGTGGGAAGATCGTCGTAATAGATAAGCTTCAGCTTTTCTAGAGCTTCCCGAATCCATTCATCACCACCACCACCACTATGCTTCTTCATCACCGTTGCAACGATCACTATCAAAAGAGGGACCCCACCACAATCCCTCATAATCTCCCAGCCTTGCTCAGATTCGGGTTTGGATTCGGGTTCGATGGTTCTTTGTGCTTTTTTGGTTGAAGTAATTGGTCCATGAATCTGCTGAAACAATGACCAAGATTCCTCTTGATTAAGCTTCTGCAACTTCAAAACATGTCTTGAAGCAATCTTGTCTGCGATATGGTTGCTACGTGTAGTAACGAGTATCGCGGTATCAGTACAACCAACCGTCTCCGTTAATTTCTTCTGCAACTTCTTTAAATCATCATTCTCAATCTCAATTCGCAAATCATCTATAACAAGTAAGACACGTTTCTTATGATCACACTGATCAGTAACGCATTTTACTATGGATTCAACATCAAATCGGTGATGAAGACCAGTGATCCAAATAGGTAGGAACCCAGAATTCACTTTAACTTGCTCATCATCACAAACGAGACGAGCAAGTTTTGTATTCCCAATTCCAGTAACACCAACAATAGCAATAACAACAGGAACAGCGGCATCAACATCAGCGCTCTTCAGGTTCAGCAGTTGATCTATAATCTCCTTCTTCTCATTTTCTCTTCCAACAGCTACAAAGTCTTCGTATGCAAACTTTCTTCTACCATCTGTATTAACTGCTGCTGCTGCTGATCCCTTTGCATCTTCATCATTCAGCAAGTGTTTGAGTTCGTCTGTTGCTTTCTTCACTTGGAGGGTGGCTTTGAAACGATCCTTTACGTTTAAGCCACCAATACTCTCCTTTTGACGGAGATCCTCCACCAAATCATTCAAATCGATGAGTACTTCTTTAACCTTTTGAAGCCAAGGTTGAGGAAAAAGAAGGCTCTCGGAGTGGACTTTGTCATTGATCTCCTTAATAATGTTTTCAAGCTGTTTGATGTCAATTCTTGATAGCTTATTTGCAAGGGGTTTTAGGGAGTTCATCCATTGTAGGATGTTGGAGATGGAATGGGAAAGCATGGCTACGTCCATTGATTTTGTGTTTTGTGCTACGTCCATTGATCTTGTGTTTTGTGTGTGAATATTTTCAACAAAAATGGATGGATAAGTGGAAGAAGATACTATTGCTCACTATTATCTGTATTAATCACTACATTTTTCAACTCTCTAAATATCTTTTTTTATGTTAACCCTTCCATTATCTTAAGAAGTACCGTGCTAACGGGTGTGGTTATCATGCATAAGGATTCCTTATGCAGGGTGCATAAGTCCAGCCCATTAAGCAGTGGGGGCCCAACATAATTCCTTCTCCTATACCAAAAAAAACGTGAAAATCACCACTGGAGAAGAAAAACACGAATTTGAGCCATCACCGCCATAAGTTCATCACCGTCATCACCGCTTCATCACCGTCATTCATCACTGCTTCCATCACCGCTTCATCACCGTCATTCATCACTGCTTCCATCACCGCTTCCATCACCATCGTTCTTCATCATCACCACCGGAGAAGCAATCTCATCATCAACCGTCATTCAAACTCACTGTCATTTCATCATCATCATCATCTTCATTCAAACTCAACAAATAGCAAAATGATGAAAACAAAACAGGTTTGAATTATCTTGTGCTTTGAAAGTGTTTGCATGTGTGTAACCCTAAATTGACAGTTTAATTTCGAATTGGGG
>Ga0315914_1001958_pt1 | contig 31473 bp, 21 predicted proteins | sample MpolenodulesMG_FD_203920 | JGI IMG/M metagenome (GOLD analysis project Ga0315914, IMG submission 203920) | Medicago polymorpha root nodule microbial communities from Los Angeles, California, United States - elongated nodules | ecosystem: Host-associated > Plants > Roots > Nodule | place: USA...
CAACCACAAACACAACACAACATATTTAGCATCATCATTTAAATTTGAAAAATCAAACTTACATTGAATTGAATCAAACTCAAACTGATTCAAATCAAACCCATTTGAATCCCTTTTTTCTTCAATCATTTTCTTCTTCGGTCCTCATATTCTCAAATCAAGCGTGAGACTCAAAATCTCATAAATAACTCCACAAGCATGCTTCTCTTTCTATGACGTGAATTTGCTTATCAACCACTCAGATTTGTTTTAGAGCTACTGTGTTAGCGAAGAGAAGAGGCGTTGTTTTCTCTCTTCTTCCATGCTCGATTTCATAACCACCTAATTTGAATTTCGAAAATATTCAAAAAAAAAAATTGCTTCTATTTATGCAAAGTTTGAAGGATTTGGAAGAAGAAGGTAACAAAGGGTTTGAATGAGGAAGATGAGGTTTTAATTTTAGGTTTTTCAAACCCAGAAAAAACTTTAAATTAATTTTAAGTTTTTCAACCTATAAAACTTAAGTTTACGATTTTTGGAATGAGGAAGATGAGGAAGGAGAAGATGATGATTTATTGAAGGTTTAGAATTGTTCTTATTCCTTGTAATAGCAATGTCACATGTCCATGTGAATTTTTTTTTTCTTTTTTAAATTCGAAAATTACCTATGTGGAGGAGGGTTTGGATTTCATGGTGGCTAGTGGTGAGCGATCTTCGAGGGCGGTGGTTGAGGTGGAGGAGGAGGAGGAGGAATGAGATAGGGTAGTTCGTCGCGGCGAGAGAGAGAAGAGAAGATTATGGTGGCGGTGGTTGAAGGTTAGAGATAGACTAGGTTTGTTATGTTTTTAATTTTTTTAATTATTTAATTTCTTATTTTTTTTTGGTTACTTTTAATTATTTAATTTCATTCATAAATATGTGGCATTTTTATTATTTTTAATTCAAAAAATAGCCATCTCAGGATCTTGAATGCTATGGCCATCTCCATGTAGGTACATGAACAATGCCATTCTACAGATGTTCATAGCAGTATCTATAAAATTTTGAGAAAAAGATGAAGTATGAGCTTCTTTATTCATCTTCTTCCATGTTGTACACAACAAGGACTTTACATACTCACGAGCCTCAACTTCAGAAGCTCCACTATCGTTCATGTAGCATTGAATTATCTTTGGATTATCACCCATCTCATTTTCACGCTGAAAAAAGAAAAAGGGAACAATTACTCATAAGTTAAAGGTTTAATTGTATGTATAAAGAAGAAGGTGATTCTAAAGTATATTTTCACCAATGTAATCCAGCATTTCTCATTGTATTAATTTTTTATGCGGTTTTCCATTATTCGTCCCAAGGTTCCGTATTGTGAACACCTAGCTTGCAGAAGGGTATTAGAGATAGTAGTATTAGAATATAAAATATTCATTGTATAAATTATTAGTATATTATATTATTAGTTAGAGATAATTGTGGCACCAAATATAGAACGAAATCAGAGAAAACAATAATGGCGGAGCAACGAAACCGTTGGAGTTGGGAAGTTATCGACTTCGAACCGCGGAAGTCATCCTCGCCGCAAACGTCGTCGTCTCCAGCCAGAGCATGATGATCGGAAACCTAATGTGTCGTTAGTGTGAGAAGATACTCAATTTCTTCGGCTTCATCGATTCTTCTGCACATAAGAATACTGCAGTGGTTTCGTTGCTCTGTCCTTGTTGTTTTCTCGGATTTCGTTTTTTTTAATAACTTATTCAATGAATATTTTATATTCTAATAATTGGTAGTTGAGAGATAGTGGTGCCTATATAGATGTAATCACCACATGACATGAAAGGTTAACTTCCTCATTTGCAATATTCTTCATTATCCGATACAAGAGTTTTTTTATTTTCTCTCAACGTTTTTCCATGGATGTCATGTATCATAACAATAATAAAGGAAACGTTTAAAAAATATAACAAAGAAAGAGAATAATTTTGTAAGGAATAATTAAAAGTTATGTTGGCAACTTACTTTATATGATCCAAGGTCATTAGCAAGGCGTACAAGCATTGCTGAAAGCCTAATCATGTTTGAGTTTTCTTCTAAACGAACCAAGTCTTCCATTTTGAATAAACGTGGAATCAAAAAGTAACTATGGATAAGTATATCTGGTGCACCTATGGATATCCATGCATTCTCTATGTATTCTCCAAGGCTTGGAATAAATCCACTATGATACCACCTTGCTTCTATCAAATATGCATTACATATATCTGTCCACTATAAAAACACAAAAATCATAATATGCCATATGCCTAAAAACTCATAATAAATAGAGATCGTTATCATGAAAGATGTAATATTGCTTACTGCTTTCTTCAGGTATGGAGTGATATAGTGCCCACTTTTTTTCAAGGTTTCAAATGCAACTTCATTCACATAGTTATAGAGTGCATGAAAGCATATTTTCATGTAGTGTGGGAGAGGTTCCATGGCATTTAGATCCCATCTAGAATCTCAAGTAAAATATAATTTTGATAATTATTCAGTAACAATAAATTACTTTTAAATGAAATAAGGGAAATAAATTAACACAAACTATTGTTAGACATCAATTACCTATCAATTGCTTTGGTGAAAAGCTCTAGTTCTTCCAAGGTACCATGCACATCATAAATATCATCAATTATGGTAATCAAGGCATATACCTTGGTTATATCTTTTCGGCAATTTTCAAAATCAGACTTGAAATTTGTTCCCACGGTCCAAACAAAGTTTTCAACAATTCTATCCCTAGAAAATCTCAACTTTTCGCCAAGTTCGATTCTTTTCCACCAACTTAAAAGGAACAAAAAAAAATTATTCATTAGTGATAGCATGAAAATTTACATAAAGTCATTTATAAGTGAAGAAATGCAGATTGGTAACGTTGACGTCTAAGTCATTGATTGAATTTATAATTGATTGAAATTAATCTAACAATACGAACATTGCAACAAGATAGAAGAACGGCTTACCAAGATGATGAACATAACAAAACCATACTAAAGAACGAAATCAAGATATAATTAACAAAAGAAAACCAAATTTTTGTAAAAATCATTTATTTAGAATAAAGGAAAATGAAAACAATGCAAATAGATTATTTATAGTCAAAAAATTACTACTAAACATGTTGGGTTAACCTAGACTCCTTTCTCGTGGTATGAGTACTCAACTTGATGAGCTTAACTGACTCATTTTGTTGTAAAATTGGGATAAGTTGAATAAAATTTCAAATATATGGTTCGTTGGCCAAATATACACCTAAGACAAGACCTGTGATGATTGTCCTAGACACATATTATCAGTATTGTGTTGGATAAGTGTTTCCAGGATGATTGTAAATTGGTTGTTTGTGTTATGATGTTGTCCGTTAGACATTTGATGTGGTTTGTCCAAATCACAATTTTAAATGTAATTTAAATTAGAGTAAGTTACACTTCCCTCTTTTAAGAGAAGTTTGAATTACACTTTTCCCCTCTTATATTAAAATCGACACTCTCCTCCCTTGAAAAGTAAAATTTATACTCCTCTCCCCTATAAGATGCTTGAATTACAATCTCCCTCCCTTAATAATTAAATATGCGATACACTTTAATCTATTCTAACATAAATAAATTTATTTTTTATAATTTAAATGTTACTGATAATTAAATTTAAATATTTTTCTATTAATTTTATAATTTAGAGTATATAAAAAATAACTTTTAAATAACCATACATTATTATATATTGTCTTTAGTAATTTTTCACATAATTTAATTTTATTTCGTGTTGTTTCATATTTTATAATAGGGTTTAAAATTATATGTTAATTGTAAATAAAAAGTAGCAAAAAATATGCATTCAAATTTTGATTATGTTAAAATAGAACCGCAATACTATTTTTTTCGAAGTATGTTAGATTATTTTTTTTTGCTAGATTATTAGAAATTTTAAAAAAAATTATTGATGGAGTAAAGTGTAGATTTTAACATAAGAGAGGAGTAGAATGTAATTCAAGCTTCTCCTAGGGGAGGGGAGTGAAATATTTTCTAATATGTTTTGAATAAGAGGGAAGGAAAGTGTATATTTTAACAAAAAGAGAGGAGGAGGGTGTAATTCAAGCATCTTTGAGGGGAGGGAAGTGTAATTTACTCTTTAAATTAACCATCTTTTCAAATGAATTAACAACGATTTTACATTTGATTGACTGTCGTAGGTGTAGGGGAAATTGGTTGTCCATAAAACATTTTCAACATAATATTTATCAAGGAAATATTACTTAAAGTCCCTTAACATAATGACTATTTTATTACCTTGACATATACTTTAGGTCTTCTTGGTAGATGTTTTGAACAATGTTGTAATCCAATTTAGCAAACTGAAGTAAAGTGTGATTCTTATTTTCTTGTCTTTCGTATATATTAATGAACCATTGAGCCTCCCATCGAGAAATTCTCCAATGTAGTGGAAGCTCCAAAGCATGACTTATTTGAAGTGATATGCTCTTATCTCCATTTTGGTCCAAATATTCTTTGAGAAACTTTGAGGTTAAATCTCTTGCTTCATCCAATATAATTTCATTTTCAAACGAATGAAATGAGGCTTCATACATTGATAACATTCCCTCAACATCAACACACTGGCCTTTCTTGAAATTACGCATTTCATCTTGAAAGCAAACAAAAACATCTGCAAGAAATATATAATCATATATATAAAACAATATAATATAATAATTAACATTAGTATTTCTTAAGTTAAGGTTTTCAATCTCAATCAAGTTGCTGATCCAAATCATAGTTGTTGATCATACCTGTCGATATATCATAACTATGTTGCCTTAAGAGTCTAAACTTGATGGCTGTGGCATGTAAATTTTTTATCGACTTGGATGTTTGTGTGTAGTAAATATTGTCCAATATGTTCCTTATTTCATTGGTAAAATGGTAAGCCACTCCAAGCCTTTGCAATATATCAATAAATTCAAGTTGATCTAACTCATTTTTAGTTTTGCAAAGCATCATCCTTACTTCTTCCCTTAGCACTTTGCATTTCTCTACATATATTTCATCCTGCATTAATTTATTTAACTAGAAGTTATTATCATTTTTCATAGAATTTTAATTGCATGGATGTTTCACACATGTAAAAATAATTCTTTTTTTTTTCAAAGTAGTCTAGTGGCTGAAGTTCACACATATTAAATGTAGAGAAGTGGGGTGTCCGGGGAGTCGAACCCCCAGCCCCTGCATATATTGTGCAATCAGGGACGGAACTACATATAGTTGTTTAGGGTTGTCGCCACCCAAAAACTAAAGTTTTATGACAATATATATGTAGTATCATATACTCGGCCCCATTGAAAGAATGCTTTTGTTGTTGTTGATCAACAAAATACAATGTTCAATTATTAACACATATCACGTGAGCTATTTACATAAACTTTCCATGCACTACCATCATCTTTTCATAATGTTATTGTTGCTTTCTAGCTTTAAAAATGTGTGTACATTAAACTTGCGTGTTTTAAATATAAGTGTAGTAACTTTTATTTTTATAGGATAAAATAAGGCATCTTAATCATATGTAAAAACAAAATATTGAAGTACGGAGTTGGATCAATTTGATAAGAAATTTGTATTTAATAGTTGGATTAGTGAAATATATTGTTTATAGTGAGTTTTTCTTTTCGATAATATGTTTATAACGAGTTCTTAAAAATAATAATTCATCTCAGAATTATTCTTGAAGTCAATAGACTTCACTTACAGAAACACACACACAAATGTCAAGGTCAAAAAAAAAAAACACTATTATCCTATAACTATGATTTAATCAGAAGCAACTGTTTCAATTAAAAAAGATTTATTCAAACTTTTCTTACCCATACTATCCTATTCCTAGATTACCAACTCTTTTTCCTTAAAACTTAGAGTTAAAAAAATAATGCAAGTTTATACTTTATATGATGTTTTTTTGGGTGAGTTAAAAAATTAATTCAAGTTATATCGATATTAACTAAAAATGACTCTAAAAATAATACATAGGTTATTTTCGCCCCCTCAACAAAAAAATTGGCTCCGTTCCTGTATGCAATGACTCTACCAACTGAGTTAAGCTCACGAGGACAAAATAATTCTACCTTATATTCACTATTCAATGACTGGATATAATCATCGGTCCAAATTGAAGGTTGGAATATTGAAGATTGACGACGAATTTTTTGACTATGATCATTTGAAACATATGTTGCCTTGCATTTTGTTGCACGAGGGAGATTGAAGTTCCATACTGCTAGAGACAAAGGCCTCTTTTCCAGAAGAAGCATTTTGTTACAGGTAAATTTGGAAGATGCAAGTATGGGCAAAGCCATTAGTTAGCAAGAAAGAAAAGAAAAAGAGAGACACTGTTTTTTTTTTCTAATAGAAAAAGACAATTTTTTTAGGGAAGAAAAAGAATGTTATGCACGGAAAGTTTTATACGTATATAGGAAACCCAAATCAAGCTTTATATAAGCCATCATGTCGGTACAAACACTTTTTTATCTTTTTTTTTTTTAAAAGAGTACAAACATGTTCTGTTTTTTACAATAAAAAGTACAAACATGTTCTTCAACTATCATTTTGTGACTAATTTATTTATTTTTTAAAATATTTTTTTGTGAATAATTTATGTTTGTTATTTAATTAGTGTAAGTGACCGTACTATATACGTATAATACTATTTTTTTTTACATGAATATTATTTCAGCTCCTCATTGTTTTTTAACAGGCAAAAATGAAATATATATTAACAACAAAGTATTTATATCTTCAACACAAGACGACCCTAAAGAAAACGAATAGAGTTACACAAAGAGTCCACACAAAAAAGGCCAAATCAACCTATACCCAAACAAGTAAGAGGGCAAGCAAGCCAGCTATGAACCCCTAACACATGAACAACGTTAGCCGTCTTCATCCACCAAAATGAATGAAATTGAACCTATGCTAAAAGTTTATGAAGAAAATCGTCCCTCCTCATTTAATGTTAGAAAAAAATTGCGAAGAAAATATTTAACTTTTTGAGGCAAAAAAATCGCAACGTCGTTAAAAATCCACGTGGCAAGATTTTCAACCATGTCATGCCTCCTATGTGAATGGGCTGTTGGAGGACAAAAATATGTTTATTTTATATATGGTAGAATCTAACTGAGGATGTTGTGTTGGATATGTGGCATTATGAACTATAGTGACAATATTGGATATAACATTAGATATAATTGAGGTAGCTCTTATAGTAAAAAATATGATAGAAACTAGACTTAGGTTGTTTGGGCATGCAAAGAGAATACATGTGGGTGTTGTAGTAAGAAGAGTATATCAGATGGAGTCAAATCATTAAAGATAAGGAAAGACCTAGAAAAACTACTAGAGAAACTATCAACAAGGGTGTAGAGATCAATGAATTAGAGAAAGACATGATTTATGATAAAAAATAAAAATAAAAAAAAATAAAAAACACTATGGTGTCGTTTGATTTATCTAGCCGACCTCACTTAAGGCCCATTTGTTATACCTTTTTTTAAAATAGAATTTTAACATTTTTTTGCTATAATTTTTTTAGCAAAGATTTTTTAAAGAAAGCTTCAAATGAAAAATTTGTTTGAATAGCTTATCTTAAGATGTCATTATAAATATTTCATCATTTTGTTATAATTTTTTTAGATGATAAAATTTGAAAAAAATCTCTAAGATAAAAAGCTATTTCAAATAGCTTTTCGTAAAAAATCATTTTGAAAAGATGTCTTTTTGAAAAAATATGTGATTTTTATTATGTAAAATCTCTACAAATGAATATTTAAATTTGTGAATGTCAAAATCTCATTTTTTAACTTATATCAAATGAGTTTGAAATAACTTCTATTATTTACAACAACAACAAAATAATGAAATGCAAAGGAAAGTTTTTTTAAAAAAAAACCTAAAACAAACGGACCTTTAATTGGATAAGGCTTGATTGTTTGTTACAGGTGTATATTCGTTCTTTTTTAGTACATAAATATTACTTCTTATCACTGTAAAAAAAAAATATTACTTCTTATTAAAAAAATATATTACTTCTTATATTTTGTTTTTGTAAGTATAAAAACAAAAAAATAAAAGCTCACATCAATGATGAACTTTTAGGTATAAACAACCATTTTAGTTCTTAAATATGTAAGGCGTACTCGTTATAGTCCGTAAATGTCTCTCTTTTATAATTAGTAATTTTATAGACTAAACTAACTAAAAAAAAACTCGTTTGAGCATTAAACCAATTAACTAAAGACATATTTGAAGATGAAAATATGTTTACAATTTTGTTGCATTTATGAACTATAGTAACAATATTTCATACACTATTCAAAGTCCAAAATTGTTGTTTAACAAATAGAATTAATGCCTCCTATTTCTCAATTATTTTCTCTTCACCTTTTCTTTCCTATAACTTTCCTATTGTCATCTTCTCTTTTGTATTCAAATCAAATACAGTTTGTGATTATGTGAATCGTTATAATTTGTTTTTGTTTTCCTTCATATATTCTTCGATTCAAAATATAAAGTTGAAATTGGGGTTGACATCTTGTCTGGTTGCCCCTCTTGCTAACATTGTGTTGCCCCTTTTGAATTAGTTGGATAATTAATTGTTGTTTGTCATGGTCTTTTAAAATTAGCTTTGTTTTTTTCTTTGTAAAGGCAAAGAGCGAATGAATTATATCATCAAACCAAGCACAAGATGTACCAATACAAGGTCGGAATTTTTTTATCTCACCCGACTAGTTTCTCTCGTCACCAATAGCATTTCAGATTATTCCAACAGCGTAAAATACTTCAAAAACCCTCCACTTTTCGAATTTAAAATCCGAAAATAATGCGCACGAGAAGCTTGGAGGTTTGGGTTTAGGGTTTAAGGTAAGGTTGTTTTGAAAAATAAAGGCTTGTAACCACAAAGCCTAAAACACCAAGACAAATTAATTTGGATATGTAGGATGAATTTTGGCTATTAATTTTTTCATCCTAAATGTTTCTCACGTGCCCTGTTTATTTACGAAAATACAATTTATTCGGATTATACAATTCAAACGTTTGTTAGAGATTTTCAGGTTATAAAATCCAAAATATGCAAACCCTATAATCAACAATCAGAATCTCTCCAATTTCAACAGTTTTGAAGTTTGCTTTTAAAAACAAACAAAAAACAGTAAAAAAATGATAAACGTGCCAAATAAAATCAAAGAAATATTAAATTACCACCACAAAATTCTAAAAATCAAATAAAGCTAATGCAAAAAAAAATTCGTATTTTTATGAGAATATAAAAAAATTAAAACAAAATAGGTCTAAACGATGGAATTTTAGATTTTGATCCTTGATTTGTTTTTTCAAATTTTCTGAGTAAGTTTCATAGTAATCCGATCAAATAGCCTGAAAACTAGATTTTCGGCTGGGACGTAATATGATGGTTGGTATAGATCTTAGATTAATTATTCATGTCTCAAACAGATTTAGTTTTTCTGTTGATACAGTTCCGATTATATAATTCAAACTTGTTTTCCCCTAAATTCTTGGAACAAGATGAATTATAGGGATAGTTTGGATTTTATAATCTGGTAAAACAAGGGAAGCACCCTACTATTTCGGGTGTTCGGATTATAAAAGCCAACTGCTTATTTCTTCGGATTTTATAATCCGAATTGGTGAAAAACTTTTTTGTTTTTCCACCAAAAAATAGTTTTGGATTATAAAATCCAAAATCTCCAAAGGCATTTTTTGAAGAAAAAATAGTGCGCGAGAAATAGATAGGATCAGAAAAGTAATAGCTATGAATTTTTCAACAATTCAAAACAAAATATACAAGATAGGGCTTTATGTTTGGCATTATTTAGAATTGGTTTTGTAGTGTGGTTTAATAACGAACCAAACAAGATAATTTATAGAAGTTTTTGTGCGTTGTGACCACGTAGAAATCATGTACTTGAATTGTTCAGATTATATAATCTGAATTGTAGCAAACTCTTCAAAGTACAAGTGTTTACAAAGTTAGATTTCAGAGTCTGAAGAGGTTTCAAAATGTATAATTGGATCCAATCTGAAAAAGATTTTGGATTATATAATCTAAAATATGTAAGAACTTGGGAATAGCTTGGTCAGTAAGGTTGGTCGCTTACATGCATGTTTTATACATTTTTTTGGCCAAGTTAATTAATTTGACCACGTTTTTCAGGCTTCATATCACACTTCGAGAACATAACCGCACTCAAGTACCATCAAGCATGTCGCTTTAAACTGCAGATTCATGAAACACACGTTAAGAAATCCTGAAAGAAAAGTTATTTTCAACTATACACGCAATAAATGTTGGAGTTTCCCCATCTCAACACTCTTCAACTGCCATCCAAATGCTCCCTGGTAGCCATCTGCAGAACGCAAGACCGACTGGAAGCATCAACATGTTAAGGTCGACCAACAAATGTCAAACCTAAACAACCTCCTTACGTGATAAAGACAGTAAGGGCTTGGGGGCAACTGTTCCAGATCGGACTTCGGCCCATACAACCACTACTAAAAAAACAAAAATTAGTGAGGGAAATATAGAAATGGAAAACTTGAAATTCCTCTCTAATTCCATCACTAAATTTTGCGACCAAAGAATTTGTGAGGGATTTTATTTTTCCGTCGCTAATTTTGCTTTTCCTAGTAGTGAACGGCCCATTTTCGAAGGCCCAGCAACAGACACAGCACCTCAAAGACGCTAGCGAAGGTCACTTGTGCACCCTGCCTCATGGAAGCACCACCCTCAGACGATCTTGGTCGTCCTGTCGATCTCCAACCGTCTTCTGCAACCCACGTCAGTTTTCACAGAAACAGTTGTAGTTTGCTCGTCTATATAAGTATGGCATCACTGTCACGCCCATGTATGATCTCATTATTAACACTTTGCATGTTTTCTCTCCTTCGAGCGTATACTGACTTTGGCGTCGAAGCGAATGTCTGTTTTGTAGGTTCCATCATTCACCGTCGAAGATAAAGCTTCCAGCGCAACGAAGTTTCTCTTTCATCGTACCCGTCCATCGTAGCCTCGTCATCTTGAGCTCTATTTCTGGACATATCAAGGAATAAGTTAGCAACTTACACCTACTTGCTTCTGACCAAAAGACTAATTTTTATTATTTTAAGTCACTTACAATTAAAGGATAGTTTTTTCAATGTCAATTTATCTTTCTAACTAAAATGGGTATTATTAAATTTTGTGTGTTATTTGAACAACTATTTACTTGGCAACTTATGGGACAACCATAGATTTATAAATAAAAGTATATAAATTGGCATGAAAACCAAAGTAATAGAGAGAGAAAGTTATCACAAAGTTGTCACAAATTGATTTAAATTGGATAATGAAGTTATTTTTTTCCTCTTATTTCAACTTTTTTTTTGGGTACCGCAAAGTTTGTTTCTCGCTCACTCAATGCTGAAGTGCATGGCAGCAGTTCTGAAGTGCAGAACAACAGAGAAGACATGTATAGCAGCAGAATAGATCCGCACAGCAGCACTACAGTCACACGCAGCAGAACAGCAGTACATTTCGACATAACAGATGCACATGACAGCATTGTAGATGCGCACAGCAGCAGCATGAATGTGCAGGGTGCAGCTGCACCTTCCACCAGCTCTGTATCAACCTTGATAGGGCAGCGACGGCATCCGGGAATGTTTCCTTTTTCATGGCAGCGACCTCACAGGGGTAGAGTTAAATGTAACGTGGACACCTATTTCTCTGCTCACTACTAAAAAAACAAAAATTAGTGAGGGATATTTAGTGAGGTAAAACGTGAAATCCCTCTCTAATTCCGTCACTAAATTTTGTGACTAAGGAATTTGTGAGGAATTTCATTTTTTCCGTCACTAATTTCCCTCACTAATTTTATTTTTTCTAGTAGTGGCTGACATGAACATCACAGGGATCGGGATGTGTACGAAGAGGCCACTTTTGTTCTTGCTAAATGCATACCATTGTCAATTTTGCACACTGTTAATGTTGGAGAAGCCTTGGGCCTTTATTATGCATTGGAATGGCTTAGTGACATGAGGTTCGACAATGTTGATTTTGCCTTGGATTCCAAAACAACCGTGGATACTTTCAACCATACTCGTCCAGATATTATTGAATTTGGACTTGTTATCTCCGCTTGCAGAAGTATGTTTAGGTCAAAGTTTACAAACTCTAAGGTTGAGTTTAATCGGCGACAAGCAAACGAGGTAGCTCACGCCCTTACCGGGGTTGCCGCATTATTAGCTAGTCTCACTATTTATTCTATTGTACCTCGTTGTATTGAACATTTGATTAATGAAATGCTATAAGCACGTTTTATTCAACAAACAAAAAAATTTCCAATGTTCATTGTTAATTTCAGTTTCAAATAGCGTACTGATTGCTAAAAAAAATAGGGTGCTAATTTTTATTTTTATTTTTTTTAGTCAAATAAATAACACATACTGTATAAAAAAAACATGGAATTTGGTGATTACTGGACTTAGTTGTTGTTGAAGGACAAAGCTTGTTTAATAACGCAAGCATTTGTAAATGCTAAAACACATAAAGGATAACTTTTTCAAAAGCTAAAGAAACGTGTTTTACATATGTTGTTTAAAAAGTATAATGAAAATTAATTTATCATTTACTTAAAAGAAATTTTGATCATATAGAATTATGTTTTTTCAAAAACAAATGAAACTTACAAATTTATCATTTACTTAAAAGAAATTTTGCATAGATAGAATTTTTTTTTCAAAAACAAATAGGTGTAAGATGTTGTTAACTTACTTCTTAATAAATTAAGAGCCCTCTTCAAAAAATATTTTTTCTAATATTTATAGGATAATTCGCAAATACATGCATATACTTACAAGATGCCTCGCAAATACATAGTCTAGATAAAATAAAGGTGAGACAAGGTTGTGTAAATTTAATAGAGATGTAGATGATTCAATTCGATATTTGAAAAAGTAGAATAGTCCATAAATAAATAGACTTAAAATGTATGTTTTTCTTCGATGATGGTAACAAGATAAGAGACTCATCAATCAACATTAAACATTTGTTGAGTTCTTTTTAAGACGATTTTATTGATATCCAAACACACGTATGAAAATAAATTACTAGGATTTACAATTTACAAAAACTCTACACATTTTATTTTTATCACATTTACATTGTTTTTTTTAATTGACTTTTATAGAAGAAAAAAAGTTACATGCATGTCCGATTTATTATAAAAATGTTATCTTGAATTTCAAAAATTCATGTATCCATATTGTATAATATTTGTACTACGTATCCGGGCTTCCTATGCACCAGCACCACCCTAGACTGGATTTTTCTTTTGATGTTTATTGTTAATATTGGATTGCTCCGAACAGGTACTTCCGTGTGTTATAAACAATGTCATATCTTGAGGTGCAAGGTGTTTTCGCGGGTTTAAAATTAATCATTCAAAGGTGCTTCAACGTTAACGACAAGATTCGGAAAGATCTTAAAATTACAGTATACAAAGACTAATTCCAAACAGGTAACCAGGACAATGTCCTTTTTATTATATTCTCAATGCATATGATGTAATCATCTATTTCTTCCTCTGTTGGAGGGGTTCCAGATATGTCTGCAATCTTATAAATATCAAAAATCAAAACCAAAATCTGAGAACCTAAGAAGCCACTAATTTTATAACCTAACTCAAGGAAATATCAGAATTGCAACACCAACAGTAAGAGACACAATTGTGTTCTCAATTTTGGGCCCCCACCAGTGCCATGTGCCCTACGAGGTCCAACACTCGGTTGCTGCAATGGATCCAATTCAAAAATAAGCAAAAAGTTCGGCTCTGAAAAATGTCCAATGTGCATGTGATTTTAAATTGCAGTCGTGTTTGCTCTTCAAAATCCACAATGTTGAGACCGCATTTGCAGTTGCGACTACAATTTAAAACCATGATGTGTATGCACTACTAGACTATGAAAAAAGTTTTAGATGTAATTATAAATACACATACCTGTAACCCCACTCATTGTCATACCACGAGACCAGCTTCACGAAGGACTTACTAAGCCCAATCCCTGCCTTAGCATCGAAGATACTCGACCTGTTCGAAAGAGTTACATTTTAAATCAAGGTGTTCATTTGGCAATCAAACATATCCCAACACAATATTACAAACTCAAACTAATAGGATCATAGGAAACCAAGATAAATAAAGGTCTTGTTTTAAGGCACATCAGAATCTGTTTTAAACACAAGGCAGCTCATGTTCTACGGTATCTCACTTTCCAACAAAAGTAATATAAGCCAATTCATTTGTATCATGAAATGAATCAAATATCACATTTTAGCATGTATACTTGAAAAAAGGCAAAAGTCTGTCCTGTTGAAGATGCCGATAGTAATTTATATTTGAAATACAGCAACATTTACTTTACCTTGAATCACCAACAAAGTCATTAGAGACAACATCCTCATCTGTGTATCCAAGAATTCCCTTCAATTGTCCCTCTGAAGCAAGCCTTCAATTTTTTTAGTAGCAAAGTAAGAGAAAACAACTGAAGGGTTAGTACAAAACAACTCAACAGGAGAGAATATAAGCCAGAACAGAAAAACAAGAGACTTACTTTATTGCTGCTTTGACATCTTCATAGGAGGCATTCTTTTGAAGCCGGCAGGTTAAGTCCACAACAGAAACATTAGCAGTAGGTACACGAAATGCCATTCCAGTGAGTTTTCCATTTAGTTCAGGAAGGACTTTGCCAACAGCCTGGGATTTCATAAAATACAAAACCAAATTAAAAATCTATATGATAAGCACAGAACCATTCAACAGTTGTCCATCTCTTACCTTTGCAGCACCAGTTGAACTTGGAATTATATTTTGAGCTGCTCCTCTTCCCCCTCTCCAATCCTTCATTGAAGGACCATCTACAGTCTTTTGTGTTGCTGAACAAAGAAAAAGACAATAGATGTTAACAATGACACTTGTAAACATGTAAAGTAATGGTTTATCCAAAAGAGAAAAAGAAAGCAAAGGCTTTAAGTGGCAAATGTGCAAGAGACCTGTTGTTGCATGCACAGTTGTCATCAAACCTTCAACTATACCAAACTCCTCGTGAACCACCTGACAAATAATAGTTTATGCAAAAATTAGATGCTTGTATGAAAGTTTCTGACATGGAAGGAAATAAGGAACAACTGAATGATCAAGTTAGATCCCCAACGCCAGTGGCTCAGGTTGAACCAAATCATAATGGGCCACATAATTCTCATGCAGAAGCCTTATATTGATTCAGATAGATAAACATCAACTCCATAAAGTTCACTTCTATCAATAGTTTTATTCCTTGTATTGAAAGAGATATTAGTAAAAAACTTGATGATGAATCAATTGCCTATGAATTTCATGATCTTATTAGTTTTTATTTTAATATTATATCACACCCTGTCCCCAAAAAAAGTCAATTCCAGGATATATCCATAAGGAAAGAATAATAGATCAAGCAGGATTGTAATAAAATAAGTTGAAGAACAGAGAAAAATGTATATTTCAGGTCATATAAATTCCCTAAATAGATGATGTCAGACTTCCCCGTTAAGGATACCCTAAAAGCACCAAGAATTTTCTACCACTTCATTTTCCAAGTCCTTCAAGAGGATGGAACTCAATTAAGATGACATTACGCAGTGCAAACGAACCTTGGCTAGAGGTGCAAGACAATTTGTTGTACAGCTTGCATTAGAAACAATGTCCATGTTGGAGTTGTATGTCTTCTCATTCACTCCTACCACAAACATAGGTGCATCAGCAGATGGAGCTGATATTATGATTTTCTTGGCACCAGCCTATACAGCGGAAAAAAAATAAGCTCAAATTAATATTTGAAGGTGGCAAGAGTAAGGCAAAGGAGGAGAAGATAGAGAAAATACTAAATGCACAGGTAACAAGTGAATGTAGCAACCTTCAAATGTGATGACGCTTTCTCTAATGTTGTAAAAACTCCTGAAGATTCGATGACATAGTCAGCACCAAAATCACCCCAGGGGATCTCCACGGGATCTCTGAGTACAGAAAGAAAAAAAAATTATACAACCAATATTTGTATAGCTGTACAGTAACACATACTTGCAACATCAATTTCAATTATCCGGTCTCAATTCATGATACCTTTTGCTCACAACTTTAACCTGCTTCCCATTAATTTCCAAAGTAGTGTCATCCAAAACCTTAATAGTTCCCTTGAATGGTCCATGAGTAGAATCATACTTGAACATGTAAGCCTGAAAGATAAAAGTTAAAACGGTAAAGCAAAATGTATGTATAAAAACAATAAGAATCATTAAAAGATTCAGGACAACAACCAAACTATGAGCATCTTATAAGCACAGTCATGAATGTAATTGCTTGTACATACCATATATTTAGCATCAATAAAAGGATCATTAATGGCAACAACATCAATATCATCCCGGGAAGTAGCTACACGTAAAACCAACCTTCCAATTCTTCCAAAACCTGCACATTGAAAAAAATGTTTTTTCTCAACGCAAGCTTAAAAATTTTAAGGATATATTCCAGGCTTTGTAGCAAAGTTTACATGTTACATTATGAATGGTACTCGTCAACAGTTATTTAATTTTCATGTGCAGATTTGCATACTCCAAAGACCAAATTAAAATATAATATGAAATATTAGGTTATTTTTCATTCATAACATAACATATAACCCTTTTGTACATTTTTTTTTTAAAATGACTACAATTGAAAGATGTGGTTAAAAAACTAATAAGCACCATGCAAATCTTTTAAAAAGGAAGACACTTCAAAAAGAAAATATTGTTTTACTGTTTTTATTTTAAAATGTGAAAAACTCTCAAAAAGAGTTGTAAAGGTTATTAAGAAATAACTTATATAAAGAAATAACTTTGACAGTCCCAGGAATATAAAGAAATAACTTAAGCGTGTCACAATTATATAAAAAACGAACATCAGCTTTCAAGATGTGTTTCATGTAAAGTTCATTACATCCTAAATGAAACCCGAATATGATAAAATATTATATGGAATGCAAAGCTTGTAGCCTTTCTTAGTTAATAAGTATCTGGCACGAAATTGTAAGTGTATAGTAAAGTTCGATACTGCAAGTCTATTACAGAACGAAGAAACATCTAAGAGAACTCTCGTAACAAAAAAATTACCGTTAATTCCAACCCTTGTCTTCCCAGTGCTGCTTGAGTCTGAACAGACAAGACCAACAACAGGTAAGAATCAATAAATTACATGTAAATCACCCAAATACACGCAAAATAATTGTATTATACTGACTTTGTACAGGGAGAGGGATTTCCGTTGCTGTAGCCCTGATAGGCGGCATGCTCCGGGCATTGCAGTTTCTGAGCAAACAAAATACATTAAAAAAAACATACAATTGAAACCACAAAAACCGGCATATGAGAGAAAAAGAAGAGCACTAATTAAAATTGCTGGGTAACTCAACTGTAAGACTAATGAATCACATGGAATTGAAGTTCCAAATATGTTGTTTTGCAACCTCGTAGACTTTGAACTAATACTTGAGCCATTGCCAAGCACCTGAATCACAGAAACAGACAATTTATAAGATTTAACATGCATAAAAGTCAAGCAACTTCACCAGCCCTGAAATGACGAACAAAATATGAGTAGTCTACTAGATGAAACCTCTTTGTAACAATGAAGGAGTCACCAGCAGAAAAAATTCCTCGGCATCTTTCAGATAATTGGGACAGGCATCCCATAAAATATGGTTTTAAAAAATAAGGTTAATTAATATTTCTAGTCTGTGTAACATGCACTTTTCCCATTTTAGTCTCCAAATTTTCTGTCATTTTTAATCCCCGAAAAAGTGTGCCCCTACAATAGGAACTTCTACATTGGTTTTTTTTCCTACAGTGTCAGCTAGATCCGCTTCTGTTCTGGATTAACTAACACTACAATGATTACAATAAAATTGATTTCGTATCTAACACCTAAAATCAAATACTTCCTCCAGTCTCAAATATAAGCAAAAATTGACCCATAAAAAAAGTTGATGATTTGGTCCAAATTTTTGGCAGAAATACATCAACATTCTTTAACCAAATTTTGCTTATCTTTGAGACCAGAGGGAGTATGCTGCCCATATTTTCCAAACCTAATAAACAAATAAAATCATTTTATATGTATAGGACAATTTTATAAGCACAAAAATGCGAAAAATACAAATTTCAGGATTTAAAATTTATTTCAAGCCTCTGGAAAATATTGCTATGTTTCCTCCAGCTCTGTTTTCTGAGTAACAAACCATAAATTTTCACTTCCTCAAAAACAAAATATAGATTTTCACCAAATCAAAAAGTAAGCTTAAATTTCAATAACAGAACCAGAAGAAAAAAAACAAAAACAAAATTAATAATAATAATTACAATTACAACAACAAAATTAATAATAACATGACAAAATTACATTGTCGTCTTTTAACTTTTTTCCAAATAACAATTTCGTATTTATTTTTTCACTTCATTTTTGTCCTTTAATTTATTTTTTCATATGGATTTTCAAGTATCAAATCTTAAAATTCATACGCAAACACGAGAGAAAGGCCACTAATTTGAATACTCCGAGCTCATATCGAAATAAAACCATAGATTCGAATCTGAAAAAATTCATATGCAAAAGGACGAAAATGACAGTGAAAGAAAAAAGAAAAAAGATACTCAAATAACATATGCGAATAAAAAAAAAAGGTGATATACAAAACAAAGCACAAATTTCAAACAACACAATAATAAAATGATAATAGAGAATGAAGTGAAACATATAGTATGAAAACATTTTACACGAAAATGTAAAGAACGAAGAAGAGACCTGAAAGCGATCGGTGGGAGAAGATGAAGAAACGATGGCAGATCTGAGGATCGAAGAAGCGGCCATTGGAGGAGATGAAAATAGCAAAAACCCTAAAAAAATGATGAATGAATGTGTTCTCTGGTTTTTGCACCAACTACTGCGTAGGAAAGAATAAGAATAATAATATAAACACTCTTTTTCTCGTTTTTGTGAATTTTTGTAATTTTCTCAGCGGAGCTTCTTATGGAAAATGACAAAATGTTCTTTCTCTCTCTCTCTCTCTACATCACTGTATTAGTCGTAGGTGGAGCAGGGGACGGGGGTGATCCTCTACGGATCACCCTACACCAATCACAATTTTTTAGGATTAATGACAATTTACGTTAATAAATTGTTTTATTAACAAATGGTTCCGGTCTTCCAGGAGATCAGAACAATGTTTAAAGATCTTAAATTTAAAATTATTATTAAAAATGTTGAACGTTTTAAATTACAATGTATTGAATACACATGCTTTTATAAAAAATTATCATTTAATATTCTAAAATGATACCCCAAAAACATTCGTTAACATTTTTCATAAATTATTGTTATTATTAGTTAATATAAAAATTGGTAAAATCATACATTGTTTCTTAATAATTTGTGACATAAAATGTCAACACCGTTATTTCATTTCTATAAAAAAAAAAACTAAATAACCATAAAATCTATCAAAAACTTAGAAAAATTATCACAAAACTCATAATTTCATAAATAAAAAAAATTAGAATTTCATCAAAAATTCATCTTCTTCATTTTATCTCTTGTCAATTAACTTAACACTCCACCAGCATAAAAGAATCTTCGTCTTTTTTCTCACTCTTTCTTCTTCAATTTTTCTTTTGTTTCATTTGTTTGGGTACTGAGTTGAAAGTTGATTATGGTTGTTTTTTTAGTTTTGGTTATGGCTGATTTTGTTGGTGAGTGGAAAAGGGACGACTAAGGTTACGTAGAAAAATGGATTTATGGGTTTTCGGTTTTACAAGAGTTTTTTTAATGAAATATGGGTTTTAAGGCACCAAAACAAAGCTAACACCACAATCAACAAAACAACATAAACAAAAGTTGTACAAAAATCCTCAAACATTGTCACAACTGCCACAAAAACAACTTCCACCACTCACATTCCGCTGCTCGCACAAACCCCCCTGAACACCAAATTAAAAACCTACGCAACAACCAACAACCTTTGAAAAACAGTCGGGAATAAAACTCCAAACACCACCATTAGCTCTCCCAAGCACATTCACCCAAAAGACCTCACAAAAAACCGCAAAAGCCAACCAAAAACCCTTGTACCATCATACGACAAGGAAAAAAACATAACCATCACTAACCACCACCAAAAACCACCACAAAAATCAACACCACTACCACCACCGTCACCAAAACTACCATTGACCACCACAAAAACCACCATTGACCCTCACCAAAAAGCAACACCCGCCACCAAAAACCACCACAAGCACCACCACGAGCCCCGCCACAAAAGACCCAAAATCAGTACCACCATGAAAACTGTCATGAAGCACCACAAACCAACACAACCAAAGATTCATCGAAACCATAACAGTTCATAAGCGAACCTAGATATGATCCATCACCACCTATGTTGCGAGCAAACATAACCTCCACCACAACCAAGAGAGAAAACGAATCAAATAGTCTGAGAGCCACGAAAATCAAACAACCACCGATAAGCATCCAACGACACACCACGAAACCCACCAACGTCCCAACCACACGAAACAAACAAAACACAAAAAACACAAACCAACCTTTACGACAATAGAGAGAACAACCGCACGACGGAAAGGTATGGTGGTGCGGAGGACATAGACCCTCGTCGCACCACCATCTATTTGATCTACATGATGACCATGGCGGTTTTGGAATTTGTTGAGGAAGAAAGGAGTACGACGGTCCTAGGTTTTGGTGCCTCTTTATTTCCTTTTTCCTCTCTTAACAATAATAAACAATTGCTTCAGTCAGTTAAATGGTGAAAATATTACTACCTAAAATTAAGACAATGAACAAATTGTATAATTTTATCATTTAATTAAAAAAGATCCATATACATCATAAGTGTCAACTGAGTATTTCTACAAGGAATTCCATAGACTAATCTCTCAAGTCGACTAAAACCAAAATAAATGGCAAAACTCTTAATCAAAAGATTTACTAATATTGGGTTCTAAAGCCTAGATTCAAACTCAAATTCCTGATTAACCTAAAACCATATTTGAAAAAACAATGATACCAGATTTTAGTCTTTACTCCTTTTGTAGCCGTTGAAATTGGCAGTGCATCTTATTAAGTGGGGTGAAATGAATAAAATATGTGTGGGTGGGTTGGTGTTTTTGGTTAATGAATGAATCTCTTTGCTTTTATAAAGAACAAATAAAATCATTGTAGACCACATGCGACATTCGTTACTGATTTTTTTTAAGGCAAAATATTATTAATTATTAGTGAAATCAAAACTAGGCAAAATTAGGTATTTGTTGATTATATTTTATAGGATTTGGAGAAATTGAGTGAAGATTTTCGAAAGCTTGAATGAAGCATCTTATGGAGCATCTGGAAACATAGTAACAACAGAGTATGAAATGATGTGCAAGAAACAATTCAAGACATTTGTGAAAGAGCTGGAACATTACTCACCAGTTGGCAAAATGCGCAGGTTACTCGACATGTACAACCAAATATTTTAGCAACGCCTGTGTGTGCGCAATGGAAGAAATCAAGTCCAGGACGTTATAAATGCAATGAGGATGCATCTTTTTCCAACTTTCTCAACAAGGTTGGCATTGGTCTATGTATAAGAGATGAGGACGAACATTTTGTCCTTGCAAAGACAGACTGGTTTGCACCGATCGTTGACATTGGTTTGCGGTTTTTCTATTGGATTTGTTCAGTTTTGAACACCCCTACTAGTAACACTATCTCTAATACTCACTCTCTTATTGATTTAAAAATTGAGTGTTGCTAAGATTCCTTGTTAGCATAACCCTTAAAAAAAATACTCAAAATAGATAAATAACCACGTATTGGTATTTTTTTTTATCACGATCACGTATAGAAAGAGAACATGAATATCAACTATAAAAAAACCTTCAGAATTTTTTCTTAACGGATCAAAAAAATAAGGGTGTGGATGTTTAGAGCACTGAAAATAGGGTGCGCATGATAGTAGGGAAGCATCTTCTCTCCCACGTGAGAATTTGTCGTGAGTTTGAACGGAGAGGACTAGTGTCACCTTTCTTCGTAAAACATGTTGAGCTTTATTGGCTTTCTTTGTTTTTCCCTTTTTTATTTAGGTTTTTTTTATATATATTTTTCTGTGCTATTATTGTATTTTGATATTTTCTTTAAACGAATCGACTATCAACCGCATGCAATTACAAATTGATTCGGACTGGATTTCGAATCAATTTTTCATAACCTAATAATTCAAAATCCACATCTAATCAGGGGTAACATGAAAGTTGTTCCTATCATCGTAGATAATCGCAACTCTGACGAACACCCTTATACAAAATAACATCGCTAGTCATTTTAATGACATTCATTTTTCACCACTTTATCAAACTCTATCAGAGAGTTTTTTCATTGAACATTACATCTGCCTTGAACTAGCACAACGCCGCTATATCAACATATCTCTCGGATCAGAAACTAATATTTTGATCTACGTTGTATCGTAATAAGTGACAAACTCGATTTAAAATTATTGATTTTCCTTCATTTTTTATTTTTTTTGTTATTATTATTACACATTTTGATTTCATTTTTCTTGATAAAATTACGTTTTGATTTCTTTTTGTGTGTTTGGCATTTTCTCGTATATAGATAGATTTGTAGGAGATTCTACGGTCACGTCACGCTTTAAACGGGACCGGGTTGGTGTCATGCGATTCTCGATGTCCCCATGTGTTTTCTTATTTTATTGTTTTTTTATGAAGAAGAGTCTGTTTCACAAGTTCAATTTCTGTGAGTTCATACAATTATTATTGATTTATTTGCTTTCGATCACCTTCATTTAAAAAAAAAAGAAGAAATATTAGATTGAAAAACGGTTACCTCATACAATATACAATATTAAAGAGAGCAACAAACACAAGCAAGAATATAAAATAAACTTTATACTTTGTGAAAAAAACTTTATATATCATCTGGAACAGTCTTGGGAGAAATATTTAGTTTGACACAATTCTTGTTTTTAAAATAGTGTTATTTTAGTCAAATCACTTAATATCATTTTACTTTTAAAATTTATTATTTATGTATGTGTTCAAATGAATTTTATTTAGTGTTGTGTGTATGTAAGAATTGCTCTCGTTTTAGAATAAAACTCAATAATAATCGATGTAAGCATAAAATCTAACTATATAACAAATTAACTGTGTTTAAGTGGTTAATGAACTCTCAAATAATAAATCATTTGAAGTGAACTAGAGTTCAATTCTGAGTGACACAATTTGATTTGACTTTTTTTTTGATCGAATTTCAAATAACTAAATATACATCTTAAATGTTCACTACTTCTGAGTTTCATTACTAGATGACATAATTCCTATTCAACTCAATATATCTTACATGTTTTCATGAAAATTGCTCTTGTCCAAAGGCCAGGTTGACTGTTTACTACCTCGAAAGGTTATCAACCATTTTATACTAAGCACAGTATATTAAAGAATTTTAAACTTTTCTCGAAGAAGTAAACAATTTTAAATTTATTCTCTTTATTCAAGCTTTTCATAACTAGTCAAATTATGTGTTATAGATATTTTATCATTGAGTGATATTATTTTGACACATAATGAGATTATTTTATGAGAAGGTATTTAAACTAATTGTTTATTTCAAAATACATAAAAATCAAAATGTTGATGTCTAGACATAATCTTCTCATAAAAATTATCAAAATGCTGATGTCTAGCTACTCCACTGCTTGCATACATTAGTAATACACATAAACAAAAACAACTTACATCCTATTTGAAATCAAAATGTTTTTTTAAGGAATTTGACGTCAAAATGTTGATGTGTATACTTGATTTCTCATAGGAAAATTGTTCGGATAGTTCAAAGTGGAGACGGTTCCTACAAGATGGCGATATGGTGATGGAGAATTTATTTAACATGTGGGGAAGGCACGTGCAAATTAGGCAAATAAAGTACAACACATGCTACCTTTCATAACACGAAGAGTTACTACCAACCCACCAAGCAATAGGGAGTATATAATATAATGGTGCGTGGACTCAAAATGAGGATGCAAATTTGGATTTGATGCATAGATGCAGATGTATGGATTGAGACATGTACCTGACCTTTTTGAGAGGTTATTATACTTGTGACTCAAGGCAGTGGTCAAAGTGGGGTTCAAAAATCAAAAGAAAGGAATATGATTCCAAGACTTAAATAGATTTTTATTTTATTAAAAAGATTATATTTACTAGCGGAAAGACGGGGACTGTCGTGCGCGTCTGTCCGCTTTTTCTACTGCACTAAGGCATGTGATTATTTTATTATGTTTGTTTGTATAATTTTGATAAAAATTTTAAATTTTAAAATATTAATGGAAATTATTGATATATTGATTTATAAACAAAATATTTTTTTTTTGACAAAAACAAAATGATATTCATTCATTCAAATCGAGAGATTATATCATTCAACACCACTAAAAACGTAAAGGATGAATATGCAAACAAACTCACAACATCCAAATTAATAGCATACAACAACATAATGCCTAAAAAAATATATGATAAAATTAAAGTGACCAGAATATCCATGGCCTCGGATCTGCAACATTGACACCTAAATCATTGATTGAATAATCGATCTTCAATATGAATCAAATGCACCGCAAGAAGACGAGGAATCAAACAACGCCGCACAAGACGACGAACAACAAACCACCACACTTAGATGATGAAATCACAAAAAAAAAACTAGATCTATGTGAAAATCACTTATTTAGATTGAAATATAGAAGAAAAAAAAAAGATGAAGAGGGGTGATTTCAGGTCAAGAATTGACCCAAAACCACTCCTCAATAGAAAATCTGGAAGAGAAAACCTAGAGAGAGAAAACTAGGGCCGACTTGTTGGAGAGGGAGGGGACATTCAACATCATATTTGTATATTGACTCGCTCTCTAGAAAATATTGTTAAGGCATATAACAAAATTATTTATGAACTCAACATATTTTAGTTTGCCTGCATATAAAATAATGATCATTTATTGTTTATTCTAATTGTAATTAATGACATCATAACATAAATGTATAAATGACATGTTATCTAACAGAAACATTGTTATGATTGCGATAAAAGAATATCTATAAAAACTACATTTTTCGTAAAGTCTTCATTTTCTCCTTCTATTTTCCCTTCTTTAATGAGAACTTTTGTTAAATTTTGAGAAACCCCTCTTGATAAAGCTACATATAATTGACCATGGCTGAAAACATGTCGTGGAAGATAGATTCCGACATTGGGAATGGTCTGCCCTTGTGACTTATTTATGGTAATTGCAAATCTTAGTCTAACGGGAAACTATTTTCTACTAAGCACAAAGGAAAGTCCTGAACTCGCATTTGTTTTTAATTAAATATGGGCAAGAATGCTCTTTTTTCAGCATTGCTTCCTGTTAAGATTTCCACATCCAACATATTCTTAAATAAACCACAACATAACGATCATTTCCCACTACACAGGCCATATATAGGGTCGATGTTTAACAACAACATCAAAGGTGCACCTTTTTTTACCTTTAAAATATGTGGTGGGATACTTCCTTGAGCAATTGAGTTTAAGAATTCATGTTGATATAAGTTATGAGTATCCCCTTCAACCTCGTCAAATGACAACAAATTATGTTCGTCTCCTGGAAGATTGATAATTATGTCATTCAATTTTTTAGCATCATCATTTGTAGGTGTAATTATGGCTCTTTAGACCATATACGATGCATCCCATCCATGCAAATCTAATTGTGGAAAAATATGATCAATAAGAGTTTGTATTGATTGTTCTCCTTCCCATGATAATGCAATTTGAGGAGGTATCCTCACCATATCATTGGATTTGGTAGGTTCAACACCGTCACTAGTTCGCATAAGAAATTGTGCAAATTCAGGATCATTCATTGATCACATATTTTATACCAAATGTAGGACCTTGGTATTAACCCACAAATAAGACCTAATAATACATGTAGATATCATTTGTTCCTTACTATCTTTTTGAATAACTGAAAGTACTTGACGAAAATCTCCACCCATGATCATAACTTTTCCACCAAATGGAGCATCACAATCTAAAATATCTTTTAGTGTTCGATCTAATGCTTCTGAACAGTATATGTTTGTCATTGGGGCTTCATCCCAAATTATGGCAGTTTCTACTCTAATAAGTTTTGCAAGATCTTTTTACTGTTTTATATTGCAGATGGAATTTGATTGTACAACAAAAGGTAAATTAAATCAGGAGTGTGCAGTTCTACCACTCGGTAATAATGTTGCAACTATACCAGATGACACGGTTGCTAAGACAATATTTCCTTTATTACTCAAAGTTGCCATTAATGCTCGATAAAAGTAATGTTTTACCTGTTCCGCCTAGACAATCGAGAAAAAAATACTTGACTTTGTTTACGGTCAATGACATTCATAACGTTAGAGGATTTAAAGTCAAATTTTTAACATAATTTTTTGCTCATGTTTGTTACTAATATTTTTTCAGAGGATTTAAAGTTCAATCTTTAACAATATTTTTTTTGCTCACTTTTGTTACTAATATTTTTTTTAGAGGATTTAAAGTCCAATCTTTAACATATTTTTTGCTCAGGTTTGTTACTAATATTTTTTTTAGAGTATTTAAAGTCCAATCTTTAACAATATTTTTTGCTCACGTTTATTACTAATATTTTTTTAGAGGATTTAAAGTCCAATCTTTAACAATATTTTCTGCTCATGTTTGTTACTAATCATTTTTTTAGAGGGTTTAAAGTCCAATCTTTAACAATATTTTTTGTTCACGTTTGTTACTAATATTTTTTTAGAGGATTTAGAGTCCAATCGTTAACAATATTTTTTTCTCATGTTTGTTGCTAATCTTTTTTTAGAGGATTTAGAGTCCAATCTTTAACATTATTTTTTTCTCACGTTTGTTACTAATATTTTTGCAAAGGATTTAAAGTCCAATCTTTAACATTATTATTTCCTCACGTTTGTTACATTTGTTTTAATATTTAAATTAAATTTATTCTTATCTATTTGTTACATGTGTTATTTGTATTTAAAATTAAGGGTATTTTTGGAAAGAAAAGTCCAACCCAAAAGTGTTGAAAGGGGTAGTTTTCTTTATATATAGTATAGATTTACACAAATTGGTAAAATACATCATATATCTATACTATATATAAAGAAAACAACTCCTTTCAGCTATTTTGAGCTGTTTTTTTTTTTCATTCTATTTTTAAAAATGTCCACAATTTTAAATTCAAATAACACATGTAACAAATAAATAAGAATTAACTTAATTATTAAAAAAATATGTAACAAACACGATATCAATATATATATGTCTGATTTTTTTCCTTATCATTTAAAAAGTGTAACAAACTACATAAGTATATTTATACTTACTTTTTCATCATCCCAATTATAACTTTACACAACTTTTTCTATAATAAAGATCGTTGTTGGTGTGATTAAAAAATAATATTATTTTTGTTATATTGTTGGTGTCATTGAAATAAACAATCATGATTAGTTTGGTTTTTTATAACTCGAAAACAACAAACATTTATATTTTTAGTTTTAATTTAAATCAAAATTTCATAAAAAAAATATATCGTTAATAATTTTCAAACGTTAGTACAATAAAAAGAGCGGAAAATCGCTAGTAAACATAAATTGAATATTACTAACAATGAAAAAAAAATGAATGTGCAAATTAAAAGCAGGACCTACGAATAATATGCATGTGGGTGATAACGATAAGACCAACAAACAGCAGAACCATACCATTCCTAAAAACACTTGGTGTCTCCCAACATACTATGAATATTCAAAGGTAGAAAGACTAAGTGTAAATATATAGTGTCCAAGTCATATTATAAAAAGATATGTATTCCACATGGATTAGAGAGTTATAGTCTTCCAGCAGAAAACTTGTTTGTAAGAAAATAAAATAAATCATTTGTCACAACAATAAACTAAAGATACAGGTTTGGGAAAACAGTTATAAAGACTTAGAAATTCTCAAAGATAAAAACTTGGATTAAACAAAGAGTTAGTTATGATAGAGATTTGCTACGATCTACATAGCTATAGCTTTTTATGCCTTCTTGGCAACCTGGTTGCCACTAGGACTTGTTTCACTCAGCCTTTATGTTAAGCATGTGAAGACATTCTCTTGGAGTACAATCACATAATCTTAACACGCAACATTGCTAGATTAGGTCATCATCAGTCCGAACCAAAATAATACTATGTTGGGCCTTTTGTCTATGACAAAGATCCTAGTTAGATCATAGCGCTTCCAGGCTTCTCCAAAATCTAATACTCGTGCAAAGCAGTCTCTCTTGTTCTCGTCACCTTTCAGTACATAGGGACATAACTCATATCGAACAAACATTATCCATTCTTCTACCCTTTAGATTTCAAGAAATTATAGCATCAAAAGTAAAAGAAAACAAGTTTCAGTTTCAAAGATTTTTAGTTAAAACAAATTGTTTGAAAGAAGCATGAAGTTATAGCTTTATAAATCTTAAACAAAGAGTATCATAATCTAACCATGTCTAAACTACAAGAAGGGGTTTAGCTCATGATGAGCTCAACCAAAAAGATGAGGGTGAAATGCAACATAAATGAAAACATGAAAAACTAAATTGATAGATAAATTAGAGTTAATAGAAGATTACAATCCAAGAATAAAAGAGGTGAGCTTGAAGCATCACCCAAATAATCTTAACTCTAAATCACTAAGAACTAGATTCCATGCTCATCTATGGAGAAGATGAGATGGAGTGTGAACTCTAGTGCTGCTAACCCTACCTGGACTTGGCCGCTCAATTCACAAGTGTAAAATGTTCGACCCTTGACACTACATGTTAACCATTAAGCAAAGATAAAAGGGTCCCAACGAGTTCGTACAATAGTACGACCTGACTGGCAATCTGGAATGCTACATCTTCCTATATCTTCAACGATGTATCTTCAATTCCACGCTGCAACTCCCAGGATCTTCAGTGCCATTCTTCACCTTGTTCGATCAAACATCTAAAACAAGCATTACTAGTTCAAAATGATCAAACTACACTAAAAACTAATTAAAACTATAAATGCTTAAATAGTCACTGAGTAGATGTTTTAAGCCATACATTCGTTCAATTTTCCGTTCATTATAAGGGACAGGTGCAACGTGATAACCTACAAATTTTCCAGTTATCAGCATCAAATCATTAAGAATGTCCAATTCCCACACAAACAAATGACTACGACAAGAGAACTCCATCGGGGGCCTCACCCATCCATCGACCACAAATCGCACACGCATCTTTATTATTGAAGATAGTAATGAGGTGAGGAAATGAAATCATAATAGAACACTCCCTCTCCAAGTATCATGCCAAAAACATATACTTCCACCATTTTCTTAGTTGATATTATAAAAGGAAATTTATTTCAAAGAAAAAATATTGTGGAACAGATTAAACACAAGTGCTTTATCAATATTCAATATATTAATTCATCCCCTCACTTATATGACTAGAACTCAATCATACCATATGTTAATTAGAAAGGGACAACATCAACACTGTCTCATTCAACACCACATGAGTAGTGAGTTAATGTTGAAGATACAAAAGTAAACTAATATTCATAAATTTGTATTGTAATATTCTCTCAAACTAGTGTGATCAAAGATTGAGATGATTATGTTGAATGTTTGATAAGAAACAAAACATTCTTAGAAACTTGTTGAGGTAAAAAATGATCTTATGGTCTAACCTGCAGAGATTATAAAAAAAGGATATTATGGTGTAACTAACTTATGTATGTTGTGAAATAATACTATGGTATAACATGCATGCAGAGATTGTAAATGGGATGTAGTGGAGAAACCACAAAAGTTTGATTGTAGAATACTATAGAGAAAGTTCAGAGGTTTATCAAGTATAAAGTTTTAAAATTTGTGACAAAATTTAAAGTGGATAAAACAATAGTAGAATTAAGCATAAAAATTTTAAGAACCAAGTGAGACATAATCTAATCATACATGTACTAAATAATACTTTACAAAACTAGAAACACATTTAAACCATAAATCACAATACATTCCATTGTATCATGAGTGTCACATGAATATAACATGATAAATTACTGTACTCAAACACAATGGAGCATTCAATTCTACTTAAATATCAAATGCAACCACATAAAACACAAAGACAACCATGGGAGCTTCAATTTAATTCAATTCATACATAACAAAATAATAAATTAAAGAAAGTACTGATATAACATCTTGAAGTAAATACATCCAACATAACAAAGCATACGCAAGTTCATAGATACTAAGTTCTGGTGCCACACAAGTACATAACAATATAAAAATTGAATTACGTCCAAATTATAATCATCCAAGAAATAAATAGCAAGAATTTAAAGGATATGCATGCATGAAAAATTCATCGATTCCTATGCATTCTTTTCTAAAGTCAGAGCTTCTAAATTGCACATGGGGCAGCTATTCTTCAAAAGCAACCATTCTGCTATGCAATCAAAATGATATTCATGAACACATTGAATAATTCCAATTTTTTCTCCATTTTTGAATTGGTCCTATCAAATTAATAAGGAGAAATTAATTAGTACCTCAGCAAAAATACATCGATAAGTTTGACTTTGAAATATAAAGTAAAAAAGTTCTAAGAATATTGAATGAAATGGAACTTGTTTTCAAAAGGTCACACCTGACATATTACGCAAGAATCAGTTTCTTCATCATTGGAAGGTGACTCTTCCAAATTAGTAGCAACTGGACTTGGTGAATAAACTTTTGTCTTCAACTGACTCTCAATTATTTCCTTTGATAAACCAGTGTTTGCAACACAAATCCTTTCAAGATATGCAATAGCTTCCTATAATCAATAATTATAAGTGTAATTATTTTTATGGTTTCGTATACTATCTATATTTCACTACCATATGTTGTCATGCATCATGTATGTCTACATTGATTGGACAAATACAATTGTTATATATATATGTGTGTGTGTGTGTGTGTGTGTTGTTACCTCAAGAGACTGGTCGCTGATCAAGTCCAAACCCATATTTTCCATTTGCTCAATCAAAGAAATAAAGTCCAAACCCATATTTTCCATTTGCTCAATCAAAGAAATAAACTACATAGAAATGAAGTTCAATTAATAAATTCTTCATACATGTCTACATTGATAGAAACGATTTTAATATATATATATATATATATATATAT
>Ga0315914_1001959_pt1 | contig 31453 bp, 10 predicted proteins | sample MpolenodulesMG_FD_203920 | JGI IMG/M metagenome (GOLD analysis project Ga0315914, IMG submission 203920) | Medicago polymorpha root nodule microbial communities from Los Angeles, California, United States - elongated nodules | ecosystem: Host-associated > Plants > Roots > Nodule | place: USA...
TTGATAATTGTGGTTCGATTCTTTGATTTTTTTGTTAAATTAAAAATATTTAAAATTTCAATAATTGCTTATGTAATGTCACATCCAAACACTTCAATTTATGTAAGTACTTTTTAGTGTACATATCCAAACATAAATAGCTTATCAAGTATAAGAGCTTATGATGTAAGCTCTAATGTTATAAGCTCTAATGCTATAAGCATCTATATAAGTTGTTTATCCAAACGGGGCCTAAATTATGAAGATTATTTTAGTAAGCAGTTTATTTTGGAGGGTGAAGTAAGTATTGTCATTTGATTAACAAATCAAATAAATAGTATATCATTACAGTCAATGCATACTAAATTATGAAAGAGTTGAGATCCTTTCAATTTTTTATTGGGAAATACTAACGAGTATTCTGGGACATTGGATAAGAAAACAAATATTGTAGGTATCGTGTTGGAAATTGTGTAATCAATTTTTTAAAAGTTAAAAAAATGTCATTTTCAATTTAAAATTTTCTTTTTTTACTTCCGTACCTAGTACTCAAGGACTAACATACATTCGGCATGACCCAAATACTTGTATTATAAACAAATACAAATACTTTTATTTTGTTACCGGTTCAAGTTTAAATTTGTTGCCACCAAAAGAAAAGAATTGGTTTACTGTTGAGGAGTTTGAGATCCTCTGATATGGGTGAAATAGTAGACCTTCCTATTTTTCGGAAGTTTTAATAAAATATTTTTTTTTCAATTACATATTATTAATAAAAAATCTTTTTACTAAAAAATAGTAATAGTCAACCTTTAGACTATTGTTTAGAAGTTCATATTAGACACACCCTTAGATTGTAGGTTTAAATTGCATTGTCTGCATTTTTTTTTTTTGAGGGAAACGTGCTTATAGCATTTTATTAATAATAAGAGATTCAATACAAATGGGTATATCATAATAAATAGCGGGACTAGTCAGAAACGCGGTGTCTCCTGCAAGTGCATAAGCAACCCCGTTAGCTTGTCGCCTAACAAACTCCACCCTAGAGTTAGAAAATAAAAACCTAAACAAAGAATGACAAGAAGTAATAATGCAACCAAATTCAGCCGTGTCATTCCTGTCAGAAAGAAAAGCATCAACCGTCAATTTAGAATCCGTTTCGAAATCAACATTGTCAAACTGCATGTCACTGAGCCATTGCAGAGCTGAGAATAAACCAAGGGCTTCGCCCACATCCACCGGAAGGAGACAAGGATGCAACAAAGTTTTAGCCAACACAAAACTACCGTCGTGGTCTCGGATACAAATCCCAATACCTGTACGATTAAGAGAGCTTGAGAAAGCAGCATCAATATTGCATTTATATCGCCCCATTAAAGGCCGCTGCCATCGGGTGGCAATGTGTGAAGACGCTTCAGGGGCAGCACCATGAGGGATCGAGGACGACGGGATAGGAGCAGGAGAAGCATGAACGTCATGGGAGTTTGCTAAATCCCAATCAACAAACATATTACGGGCTCGCTCCACCACCAGAGCACTTGTTTTTTGTAACGTCGTCCCAAACTCTAAGGTTACGATGTTTCCAAATACTCCAAAGCACGGTTACGAAACGCTGCAATAAATCAGCAGATAAAACTTGAAGAATAGAGAAAATAGCATCAGTGGCAGACGAGGTCGTCGATAACGCATGTTGGATGGATCCCCATAAACCAGTCCGATGCCAGACCTGGGTAGCAAACGGACAGGCGAAGAAAACATGAGCAAAATCTTCATAATCTGAATCGCAACTAGCGCAATTCGTCGGACAAACGACACCTTTATCAAGCAGTCGAACACGCGTCGGTAAACAGCCCCTGCAAATACGCCAAAGCAGATTTTTTACCTTCGGAGGAACTTTGAGATTCCAAATACCCGTCCAATATCCCGGACGCCACAAGAAAGAAGAATCAACCAACTCCGTAGCACAAAGCCTATAAGCACTCGTACCGAGTAACGACCATTGCGTTCCGCTTTCCAAATGATTATGTCGTTGTCGACCTGGGGAAGAAGAGGCGTGTGTAGAATCTTCTCAGCAATATCGACACTAAAAACCTATCTAACTGCATACTCGTTCCAGCTTTTATCATGTAAATTCATCAGACTATTGATATTAAGATTTGAAACAAATTGAGCGCCAGGTATATCGCTTCTAATGCACTCCCCATTGGGTAGCCACGGTTCATTAAGGATAGGAATAGACGCACCTGAACCAATACTCCATTTTGCACCACCCCGTACGAGGAATCTAGCGCCCATAATACTCCGCCAAACGTAGCTAGGATTGTGACCAATCTTTGCCGTGAGGAAACTACCATTAGGAAAGTAACGCGCTTTGAAAATGCGAGCTACAAGAGAGTCCGCTTCCGTGATGAATTTCCAACCCTGTTTACCTAACATAGCAAGATTAAAAACAGAAAGATCTTTGAAACCCATACCTCCATGAATCTTTGGTGCAGATAGCTTCTCCCAACTCATCCAGTGAATGCCCCGATGTGAGGTACGCCCATGGCCCCACCAGAAAGAATTCATCATTTTCTCAATTGAATTAATTAAAGCAGTTGGTAAGCGGAAGATACTCATAACATAAGAAGGGATAGCCTGCAAAACAGACTTGATCATAACCTCGCGTCCTGCTTTTGATAAACATTTACCACTCCAAGAGTTGATCTTCTGCCAAACCCGATCTTTGATAAAAGCAAAGGTTGCATTACGATTACGACCTATCATTGAAGGTAGGCCTAGATATTTGCCCGTGCCCAAAACAACCTGAACACCAAGGATGTTAGTAATAGTATGTTTAAGCGGATCAGGGACATTCCTGCTACAATATTTTAAAAAAAAAGTTTGGGCTTAATAGTATGTTTAATAGTATGTTAGTAAATCTGCATTGTCTGCATTGTAAAAAAAAAGTTTGGGCTTAATATTTTTAATTTGTTAAAATCAAGTAATAATTGAGAATCAAATTTGACTTATTTTGGATGTAATTGCTATAATAAATTAAATTTAAAATTAAAAGATTGAAACTTGATTTACTTTACTTATAGAGTTACAAGACAATATCATACACTTACAATGTACTATAACAAAAAATATATATACTATCAAACAACACCTTACAAATATGTAGTTGGTCCTAGTTCTAATTAACGGAGATTTATTGCAGGCTACATATAATGGCTGAGTTTTGTGTATCTCTTGGATTGTTGCAGCTACCTAATTTGGTGTATTAACTTTTTTCTTAGGTTGATCCAATGAGTACTTTTTTTTCCAATAAGCAATAGTAATTCATTTTGATTTAACTCAACTTATATCTTGTTTATTGATGTTCTTCATTTTGTAGATAGAAAGAATTCTCAAACTTTTTGGAATCAGCCACACTTGTTGAATTTTCTACCAATAGGCTTCTATATTTGCTAAGGTAAGGATGTAGTATCACGCAAGATTGATTAATGTTATTTACACTATCATCAATTTTATTCAACAATGAACCCCTAACTCTTTAGGCCACCATTTTCTATTTTGTGGATTAATTTTATAATATATCTAAACTCTGTGAAACTATGATTGTGTCAAATTATTATAAGTGATTCACTTAGTTACTTAAAATACAAAGGTATAGTCAAAAGTATTGTCAAATAAGATATAAGATTTCAAGAAATAATGAAGAATAACTTATGTAATTTTTTTAAATGAATAGTATAAAGCTTAGGAAATAAAATTTCAAAATTGTTGTCACTTTTAAAGTTCAAGGTTAATTTTTTTCCGAAGGGTAATTTCAAGGTTAAATTAACTATTGTATTTTTTCATATATACATCCTTATATCATCAGTTATTATGCTAATATATATTTGAATTTTGCTTATAATTAATTTCTATTATTAATCAAAGCTGTCTTTTATTTTTAATTTGTATAAAATAAACTTCAAAAGAATGGGAGGGAGTAATTTGCTTAGTTCATAACACTTGATATTATTTTTCTCAGCTTTGTGATCTTCTTGTATTCGCTTATACATTTCACAGAGTGTACTTCACTATACTAGCTACTTTGGGACCTTTCATTTTGAGAAGTGAAATATGGAAAAAATGAGTGCAAAGAAAAAGCACATAGAAGAGATAAGAAGGAAAAAGTTCTCCATTGGTGGGAGACGAGCAAATCCTTTGACTGAGGATCTTCATCAAGCTGTCAAGAATCTCTCAGCTGAACTCTATACTTCAGATGTTCATTTCCTCATGGAGCTCATTCAGGTACCTTAGTTAGCTAGTCATGTTTAAAATATAATGCATATATGAATTATTATAATATTATTGGATTTTAAAATACAACTTTATTCCTTAACCTTTGCTGCTCTACTACTTTTCATACCCCAGTCAAATTGTATCTTACTATCTAGATATTCCTACATATATATATATCAGTTCAATATTTGGTCCTGTTTTGATTATTTTGTACAAAACTAATGGAATAGTTTTGGAATAAAAGGTAAGATATTTTTCGACAAAAAGTAAGATATTAGTATTGTGAACTCGTGTAATGGTGCATGGAGCATGGGGAGAAATTTTTTAGAAAAATGTGAGTTATTATAATTAGTTATTATTAAAACATATGATTAATGTTTACAACAGATAAACAACTTACATTTATGGTGTAGGTTAGTATCTAAAATATTTACGTAAGATAATTTAATTCGATGTATGTTTAAAAGAATATTATACCGTCTATGCATGTAAATTAAATCATTTTTATTCATATAATAAATTATTTTAAAGAGCTTCTAAAATTATATATAAACAAATCCAAATAAACTATCCAGCACGATTTGTCTCAAGAATCTTACAAGTACACTCCACAGAATCAATTTTTCCCATTCATCATATGGAGATTCTGATGATGATGATTCGTGCGTTTGATAATTCGTGTATTGTTTGGATAAACAAGTTTGTTTTGCAACTTATCATATAACCCATTTCTATAACACAAGATAAAATTAAATTAAATTAAATTATTTATGTTTAATCTATAAGCTGTTTTCATAAACTATCCTTGAGAGGAGAGAGCTTATGGAAATAAACTGATAAGTTGTTTCCATAAGTTCTCCCAAACAGTGTCACAACTTACAAGTACTTGTGTCAGTAGCTATGCTCAAGTAAGCCAATCTAAATAAGCCTTATGTTCATCTCTGTCTCTATCTAAAATGATGCAAACATAGTGTCAAATTATAGTATTAGTGGTTGATATTAATCACAGTGACTTTGTTCTTAACTTCCACAGAATGCTGAAGATAACCAATATATTAAGGGAGTGAGACCAACATTGGAGTTCATCATAACTTCAAAAGACATAACAGCAACTGGCGCTCCAGCTACGTTACTTATTTTCAACAATGAAAAGGGTTTTTCTCGCGAAAACATTGAGTCTCTCTGCAGTGTTGGACGGTCAACAAAGAAAGCCAATAGGAGTAGCGGTTACATAGGCGAAAAAGGTATATTATCACCTTTCAATGTCTGTTAGTAAATTTTGTACCTTTGCCTTGTGAAAGACTTTTGTTAATGTTGCTCCTTTCATTGAATGTTGGTTAAATGATATGATATGATATTTTAGTATCTGGATAATTTATAAGAAATTAATTTTCTTGAATCAATTCAATGTTAGTGTCAATTATTTTTTTTGTATAAAGAGAGTATTTTCAGTCATTATACAAAAGGAAATGAACATAGACTAATTTAACCACGCTTCTCCAATTGTATTTCTTCTGCAAAATATATTTCTAAAATTTAAACATGCTATTTTTTTATATACAGTTTTTTATATTTTGAAAAGCCTTATTATTCAAGTATAAGGCTTACTATCATTCAAAAAGCTTCTGAATCTTTGCTATGTTTTGAATTACAGGAATCGGTTTCAAGAGTGTGTTTCTTGTTACTGCTCAGCCTTATATTTTTAGCAACGGATATCAGATCAGGTTCAATGAGAAGCCTTGTCCACATTGCAGTCTTGGGTATGTAGTTCCTGAATGGGTTGACGAGAAGCCAACCCTTCTTGACATAGAGCAGATATACGGTGCTAGTAATTATTCTCTTCCAACTACAACAGTCGTGTTGCCTCTGAAGCCAGACAAGGTAAATTCTGTGAAACAGCAGCTCTCAAGCATCCACCCAGAAGTTTTACTGTTCCTTTCAAAAATCAGACACATTTCTGTCGCAGAAGATAATGAGGACTCTAACATAAAGTCTGAAACTAATGTATCTATTTCAAGCGAGATTAATTTTGTGACTGCGAAAAATGAGAATGTTGAGTCTTACACAATCCGTCTATCTGCGGGGGGTAATAGTAATGTTGAAAAGGTATGCAGCTACTACATGTGGAAGCAAAAGTTTCCTGTCAGGTTGGAAAATGTGGTGGAAAGGAGAATGGGCATGGAAGAGTGTCTCGTGACATTGGCCTTCCCACATCAGGAGAGGCTTCACAAGGATAAAAGCTTACCAGGGGTTTATGCATTTCTTCCTACAGAGATGGTCACTAATTTTCCCTTCATAATTCAAGCAGATTTTGTCCTTGCCTCATCAAGGGAGACAATTCTCTTGGATGATACGTGGAATCAAGGGATACTTGAATATGTTCCGTCAGCTTTTATGGATGCATTCAAAACACTTGTCACAGGATCAGATGAATCTCCGGTATCCAGTTTGCCTCATATGTTCAAGTTCCTTCCAATTCATAGTTCCCCTTTTGAGAACTTCAATCACGTGAGGGAGAAAATCAAAGAAAAACTGGCTGAAGAAAATATTGTTCCTATTGAGACATTCACAGAACAGAAGCACTTCCATAAGCCTCGTGAAGTTAGCAGGTTACTGCCTAAATTTCTTAAAATTTTGACGAAGGCCCGGCAGGAAGGAGTGTACTTGCTTGACATATCTTCTCATGATGGGATGAAAATCTTGAGTTCTTCGGTTGATAAAAAAGAGTATGATGATGTACTCAAATTTTTAGGGGTGAAACAGGTGAATATTGATTGGTATGTGAAGTGCATCCAGAGTTCTAATCTTGTGTATGGAGTATCAGAAGATGTCTATCTTGAGCTTTTACATTTTGTTGCTCAAAACTGGGCAAAGTTTATGGAATCCAACATCATTAACATTCCATTGATTAAATATGTGGTTTCTGGTGGGATTCCGTCTTTTTTCACTCTCCATGAATGCAGAGTCAAGGAAGTTGTACTAGCAGACTCATGTAAGACTTGTCCTTGTTCGTGGCTGATCAATTGGAACAATGTTTTTTCATATGCAACAAACCAGTGTTTTATGCCAGAAAGCACACAACAAGTGATCCCCCAACTTTCCTATAAGCAAAGTTTGTTAGATTGGTTAGCAAAAGATGCTAATGTTCATACTCTGGATGTGTACAGTTTTGCACAGGTCGTCTGCAAATCTATTAGATATGACCGCAAGCTTGTCATTGCATTTGCTCATTTCTTATACCACTCTTTGTCAAAGGGTTATTTTTCAAGTCATGAGATTGGTGGTCTATGTAACTTTATGCCAGTTGTGGACAACTATGGGCAAACAATTACTCTCAGACACAGGGTTCTCCTGCCTGCAAGTGTGAGCAACTGGGCGAACTTGCTTGTGTCTAATCCATGGAGAAATGAAAATTTTGTTGAGCTAGGAACGGCGTACCTAGATGCATCTTCTTATGCAGACCAATATACAGATTCTGGGAAGCTTATTGATTTCCTCAAAACCCATGTTAAAGCTTTTGACATACCTTATATATTTCCTCCAAATGCTGGGATTTCAGCTGCAGATACACCACTTACCAAAGACAATGCCTTTTTGCTTTTGGATTGGATTCGGAATTTGAAGTATAGGGGATATAACCTACCAGAGAGGTTCTTGAAATGCATAAAAGAAGGAAGCTGGCTTAAAGTTACATGTAATGGATACAGGCCTCCTTCAAAGTCATTCTGTATTGGTTCATCATTGGGAAAACTCTTGCAAAGTGGTTCAATTCTTGTTGACATTCCCCTGATTGATGAGGGCTTCTATGGGGATAGAATAAATCAGTACAAAGAAGAGTTGAAAACAGTTGGAGTGATGTTCGATTATGAGGAAGCATGTGAATTCATTGGAAGAGTATTAATGTCTCGTGCTGCTTCTTTCTCTTTAAGTGATAATCATGTTCTCTTGATGCTTAAATTCATGCAATATCTAAGGTCAGCTCTTCTTCCTTTGAACAAATTTGTCGACAGGATCAAAGAGGGAAGTTGGCTAAAGACATCACATGGTTTTAGGTCTCCTGTGGGATCTGTATTGAGTGATTCTGGATGGCAAGTTGCATCACAAATTAGCGATATACCATTCATTGATCATTCTTATTTTGGTAAGGAATTATATAACTACAAAGAGGAGCTCAAGTTGTTGGGAGTGGTAGTTGGTTTAAGTGGAAATTACCAAGTTGTTACACGGCATTTAAAATCACCCTTAAATTCGGCCGCTTTGACAACTGAGGCTGTTATTTTGATAATGAAATGCATCAAATACTCAGATGTCCCTATTGATGTCTTTAATTTGATAAAGGGAGTGAGCTGCTTGAAGACAAACATGGGCTTCAAAGCACCAAGTGAATGTTTCTTGTATGACCCTGTGTGGGGCTGCATTTTGGAGGTATTCAATGATCTTTTTGTTATTGATCATAAATATTATGGGGAGAAGATTTTCAGTTACAAAGAAGAATTGAAGAAAACAGGGGTGGTGGTTGATTTTAAGGATGCTTTTAAAAGATTTTCTAGTCTCTTTGAACAAAAGGCATTGTTAACTTCAATTAACCAAAACCATGTTATGTCATTACTTGCTTGTTACAGACTGCTGAAGGGAACTGACTATAGTTTTCCTTCTTATTTCTCAACCATCATAAGTGAAATGCAGTGGCTGCGTACTACTACTGATGGTTTTAGGTGCCCAGAGAAATGCATTTTATTTAGTCCAGAATGGAAATCGATATCTTCTATAACTTCTCTCCCTTTCATTGATTACAGTGAGAAATGTAATGAGTACAAGGCAGAGCTGAAGAGCATTGGCGTTGTTACGGAATTGAAAGATGGAGTGAGGTTTGTTCCTGAATGTCTTAATTTTCCTTCAAATCCATCCACTATTGCTCCTAAAAGTGTGTTTTCTTTGCTGGAATGCATCCGACTTCTAATACAAGATCAGAAACTTGCAATGGAAGATGATTTCAGAAAAAAATTGTCCAAAAATTGGTTGAAGACACATGCTGGTTATAGGCCTCCAGAGAAGTCTCTGTTGTTTAATTCCAAGTGGAGTTCTTTCTTGAATCCAACTGATGGGCCTTTTATTGATGAGAGTTTTTATGGACCTGAAATTTTCCTTTACCAAAAAGAACTCAATGCCATAGGGGTCATTAGTGAAGTTGAGAAAGGGTGCTCTTTGCTTGCCAATCACCTTGAGTCTCTCTCTGATCATGACACCATTGTGAAAATATACAAGTACTTATGTGGACACAAATGGAAACCTGAGGAGAAAGCAGCAAAAAAGGTTTGGATTCTCGATGGAATTAAAGGTGGTAAGTGGGTTGATTCTGAAGAATGCATCATACTTCTGGATGGAATTAAAGGTGGTAAGTGGGTTGATTCTAAAGAATGCATCATACATGACCCTGCTAAACTTTTTGGTTCAAAATTTTATGTTCTTGAAGATATCTATGATAGCGATATTCTTGATGTTTTCAATGCTTTGGAAGTCAAGAAGAAGCCCTCATTAGATGATTATGTTGACCTTTGGAATGCTTGGGGAAGTTCAGTGAAGCAATTGTCATATGATGAGTGCTGCAAGTTCTGGATGTCTATCTCCAATCATTTGAGCCCAAACAAAGAGAAAAAACTTGCGGAGAGTTTGATGAAACTACCTGCAACATCAGGAAATAATAAAATATATCTGGTAGATAAGAAAGATGTTTTTATTCCTGATAATCTACATATGAAGAAGCTATTTGAGAGGGAAAAGGTTTTTGTATGGTATCCCAAGCATAACATAACACCATTATTCAAGTATGAACTATATGATATTTACAGAAAAATTGGTGCAAGAAATATATCTGAATCACTATGCAAAGAAGAGTCAACCTTGGTGAATGATGTTAAACTGAAGCATGTTGATCCAAATGACCTTTTCAACTTAAAGGGGTTGGTTAAGCTTATTCTTGGTTTTCTTGCTTGTTCTAGCTTGAAAATGGTACCAAAAATGAGACACGAAGCTGTTCAGAGTCTTCTCAACTTGAGTTTCCATGAGACGAAGGAGCCAATCAATGTAAGCTATAGTTTATCATTATCATCAGGGGAAATAATTACAAAGAAAGCAAACAAAAGGGTACGTTGGGAAAGTCAAAGTTCTATGTTTATAATCCAGAAGATGGATAGAGTTCGCAATGATGCAATAAAACATGCTAAAAATTTCTCTGAAGCAATATCTGAGGGTGTTTTGCGTGAGAATCATGATCATGTTCCTGCACTCGCTGAACTGATCACATTGGGTTTTTTTCTGAAATTTAAAAATGAAGAAATTGATTTTCTAATGGAATCCAAGAATCTGCAGATTGAGCATGACGATGAGAAGTTCCTCCGTTCTGCCTTCTCTTCTGGCTAGGTCTATTGCCACTCCTTTTGCTTGTGTTTTCTGTTTGAATGTTTTAGACTTTGCTTTGTTTATTTATTTCTGTTTTCCTCTCAGTGGATGTTATCATTTTCTTGACTCGTTGGTTATTTGTATGACTGAATTATCCAATTATGTGATACAATAACTTGTTTGTTTTACTTTTATTATCTGATGAGCACCCTGTTGGTGTTTATTATACAATAGTTGTAGAATTTCAGTGTTGAAGTTAATTTCCATTATTCTGTATGAAGAAAATTATTGTTTCATATTTTCTAAAATACTTTCTTTAAAAACTTTTTTACAGGAACTGTCTATAGTACATATAGAATCAAACTTTTAGAATTTGGATAAAACCCAACTATATGCTTCATTAATAGCTCAAGTCTACTATTTGGATTTTTTTTTTTTTGAATAAACTATTTGGAATGTCCTGATAACAATTGCTACTACCATGGTTGGAAGTTGGAACCATTACACAACTTCATTTTTTTAAAATAATATATTTTGTTTAAAATTATTAGTTTGGAATTATTTTAGAGGGGAAAATAGACAAGTTTTATTATTGTGCTTGATAAGATAGTGCATTGCTCCTATGTTTCTCCGAGTGCGATAAGAATTCAAAGCTACGTGGATCTTGAACAGAAAATGTTTGTTTGTTGGTTGATTTTAAAGTGTTCAATTTTGATTGAGCAAAAATATATTGAGTGCAAAATGTTGATTGTGATGAATTTGTATGAATGTTTGTTGGTTTGAAGTGATTTTTAGAACTACCAAGTTGTAAACTTAAGAATTGAACTGTTTAGTTAAACTGTCTCTTCTAGCTTAATCAAGGTCCTGAGTTCGAATTCAGCCTTGGGCATGCAACAACGTTAAAACTCTTAGAGAGAGTTTGCCGCTCAGTTGGGTCCCACAATGCTCGAGGGATTAGTCTCTGCAGTGGCGCGCGGAGGATACCTTGTTAACAAAAAAAAATTATGATTATGATGTGTTATATTTTGATTATATTTTAAGTATGTATCAGATATTTTATACATTCAGTTTATATAATCAAAATATGTTAAAATAATGACTACCAAATTGAATTATATAATTTGAACATGGATAAAATGAGGAACTCAGAGGAGGCGCAAGAAGCTTGAAAGGTGGAAAAAGAAATCCTTTTTATTTCATAGCTCAATCCACGCTAAAATTCAGGTCCAATGGTAGAATAATGACTTAAAGAAAAATATAGTACTGAAAATTTCTTGGCTTGGTTTTAAACTTATAATTCTTTTCATTGTTAAACAATCTAAGAGATAAAATACTAGTGTAACAAAAAAATATAAAAAAAGAAAGAAAAAAAGAAATAGTAGTGTAACAAAGATAATTTATAGATGATAGGATGTTGGAAGTGTTGTATAGAATCCTACAACAGTTTGTTTTTCATGAGGTTGAGTAGTTATATATATGGGTGTTCAAATTTAAACCGAGCTAAAAAAAATCTAAACCGATCCAAAAAAATCGAAAATCATAAAAAACCGAATATTTTTAGATATGTTTGGATGTTGTTTAGTAAAAACTACTGAGATCAGATTGAATTTCGGATCACTTTTTTAAAATCGAACCAAACCGACCGAACCGCAAAAGTAAATTTAAATACTTATTTATTATTTTATTAGTATTATATATTCCATTAATATATTGTTTGTTGGTATTTAATCTCAATTTTGCATTAATTAATTGATCATTTTCATTGTGTAATGTTAATTTTTTTCAATACATTTGTGTTATATTTTGCATCAAACCTATTATTTTATTTTGTATGTGTAATATTAATATTAATAAAAAAAATTACATGTTGCACTTTGGATATCAAAAAAACGATCCAAATTAAATCGCATATATTTCGATCAGATTTTTTTTATTGAACATTCAAACCGAACTGAACCACATGAGATTTTTATTTTGGATCGGTTGACTTTTTATCTCTAAATTGATCCAAATCAGACCACAAACATTCGTAGTTATATATCCTGTCATTGACCTAATCAGAGATGTAAAGTTGAAAATGATTGACACGATTATGTGCAATATACGCATAATGGATACTTGCAGTTCTACTCCAGAATCGTGGGATATTGGCATCAACCACATATATAAACATTTTTTTTTACGTAATCTTTTTTGAAGCGGAGAATATAAAATTCAAACCACATATTTTAAATTTTCTACCAACTGAGCTAAATATCTATTTACCAATTCATATTTTAAAATAAATTTCTTAATTTATATACATACACATATATTTCATGGTTGTAAAAATTATTTCCATCAGAGGGAACAATGGTATGCATAGAATGGTTATGAGTACGACTCGGTATTTGATTTGGAAAGAGAGAAATAGCAGAAGACTTTAGAGCATGCATCAGTCAATGCAGAAGCTTCTTCGCTAGATCAAAATGATGTCTACATTTGGTTTGCCTGTGTTTGGGTGCTTTGGAAGGAAAGGAATAACCGTGTTTTCCAAAATACGGTTACTAATTCTTCTACCCTTGTTGAACAGGTTAAACTTAACTCATTTTTATGGTTGAAATCAAAACAGGTGACGTTCAGCTATAGTTACCATGATTGGTGGAAATATCCGCTCCTTTGCATGGGTGTTCACTTGTAATTTTTTTTAGTTTTGGTGGTGCTTCCTTGTTTTTTTTTTAAGGAATGGTGCTTCCTTGTTGGTGCCACCTTGATCTTGTAAATACTCTTGGATGGTTTGCCTCTTGTACATCTTGTATGGGATGAATCATTGTTGTTTATATTATATCTCATTTTAATTTGTTAAAAAAAATGATTGTCTACATTAAAAGATTGCAATTTAAGAAAGTAAAGAACCTAGTGTTAAGTTTGTAAGGTTATAGGCTCTTCTTGTTTTGTTTGAGCTTGACTAGCGATTCTTTGTTTTTGGTTTCTTAATTCCATTAAGTTTGTAATCTCTCTGTTTTGGTAAATGAAATATATCTCTATTTACAACAAAAAAAAAAATCCATAATATGAAGGTTACAAAGATGGATTCCTATTCTCTAGAAAGAAAAAAAGAAGATTCCTACGTTTGTTACAAAGTTAGGAAATTAATTCCCATGTATAAAACATTCAAGGAAAAAAATACCTTCCCATTTCCCTTACGAGGTGTTTGTTTGAAGGTTGGAAAAATTATTCACACGAATATATACAGGTTACAATTATAGATTCATATGTGTGTTTTAAAGTTAAAAAATTAACTCCCAAGAATAACATGTTTCTAAGAAAAATATAACTACCATTTACGTACCTAAGGTTAGTTAGGTATAAAAGGTTCCCATGTAGATAGAAATAAAATTGAAACAACTACCCATAATATATAATCTTATAAATAATTTCGAGAATGTGACAATTGTTAACCAAACACATTTTAAAATAACACCTAGATGTTTGTTTTAAGTTTACCAAATTTATTCTTAGGAATAACAAACATTCGTTGGAATATAAAGATGAGAAATTTATTTCAAGGTATTTAGAAAAAAGATGTTTGGTTAACATTATAATATTCCAAGGAACCTTAAAAATAGGGTTTATAATAGGTAATTACACATAATTTTATTCCCATTTTCATGGGAACTTTATTCCCACCTTTATCATTGGGAAAACTTTTCTATTCCCAGGAACATTTTATACCCGGGAATAAAAATATAGTAAACTTGTAACAAACACATGTATATGCATTTTATGATTTTATTCCTAGAAATCTACAAATATAACTTGAAATAAACACACCCCTAGAAATAGATGACTCTTATTAAGTCCTTTTCTTTTCCAATAATAATAAAGTTGTTTAGATATTTTTTTTCTTCTTATTAATGACTTAAAATATTGTTATTACATTCATATTTCAGGTCTTGCAAAACATTAAAAAGGGCAAATCAAGTATAAAAATGAGATTATGATAGATAATATGTATGACTTATACCTAACATTTTTAACGTAGATCAGACTCAAGTTTTGCAATTATCTACTTATTTCTACCCTAGTATACCTTTTTTGATGGATCTACCCTAGTAATAGTATATTATAACTTATTAAAATAAAAAGTAAATTAAATGAATAACGTTTATTTAAGGAATAACATTAAACAAATACCTAACTTAATTCAAATAATTTATTTCTCGAGTTTCGATTGAATTTTTTTTTTTTAAGATTTAAATATCTACTTTAAAACGACTAATTTGAAGATCAATTTCCGTCCACTTACGAAGACTACATTTAAAGGCTAGAAACTAACTAACTCACATAAATTGACACTAAAATTAATTAAACCTGAAAATTTAAGATGAACACACTCAAGTCTCAATCCTACACCGGAAGGATTGGAACTTGAAAACCTTAAAGTAAAAAAAATAAAAAATAACTAAAACACTCAATTTCATTTGATTTAAATATGAAATCTAAATGTACCGAATATAATATGAAATTATATGTACCAAAACTGACCCAAAAATATGAAATTCAGAATTCCCTAAAAAATGAAAATTAAGCGGTAATTAAAAAGAATATGAAATTCAAAACTAAAATTCACCGCTTCAATTCAACCAAGGAAAAAAGACCGACAGTAGTAACTTCCTTAAATTGTGCCTCAAATTAAAACAAACTTCCATACATAACTCATTTTTGAGGTATCGATTATTAAATGGCAACAAATCACAAAAAACAGCAACATTAGAGGGACTGAAATACAGAACAGCCGAGATTGGATCCATTTCATCGATCAACACTCAAGGTTTTGTCAGAATCATTAGGGTTAGTACCATTTCTTAGACTATTTTATTTATCAGTATGTCAATGTTTTTTCTTTTGTGAATTTCTTTCTCAATCTTATATATGTAACAGTATAGAATAGTATACTCAAATTTGTCTAGGTTTTGTTGATTTATATTCAAACGTTGCATGCAATTATATATAGGCTATAGCCATAGAAGGAATTCTATTTCGATCTCTTGAAGTTTCCATATTGTGTTTGATGTATGAAAAGGTCGATCTAGGTCTACCTTAAATCATTTTGATGTCTTATTTATGGGAACGTTATTTTTATTTTTAGGGTTAAGATTTATGGGTTTGTTTGGATAAATCACACCTCTATCGTATGGCAAGTGGTGTTCTCTTTGATTTTAGGGTTTGTTTTGACTTAAATATAATTTTATTCAATGCTGTAAGGGTACGAAATTACATGAGATTTGTTGCAAAAACCGTATCCTTCAAAGAGCAGTGCAGTCTGAAAATGACGCAATCATGTTGATTAAAACGGTTCTTCTTTTAATTTATTTAGAACAAGGTCGACTTTGGTCATCAATCTAGGTCCATGTCGCCTCTTAACATTTTTGAGAAACGGTGGCATTTCTTTAACTTCATGAAACACATGTGTCCCATCACTTCACTTTATGTGGATTTTATTTTTTAAAAGTGCGACACATATGTTTCATCCAATAAAAGAGAGGATAATTTAGTGAATGTTAAGAAGAGAATGTTGCTAGTACCGGTCAACATTTTTGTGATGATGCAAACAAAGTTTTCTATACCACTTAAATATCTTGTAACATCGGTAACAACATTGTTTTCAACGCTCTTTCTAACACTCACCCGTTTATTGGGTGAAATTCATATTATTTTCATCACTTTATATGAGACCCATTTCTATAATGTAAGAGTTACATTGATTTCATCCAATAAAACAATGATTGTTAAAAGAAAGGGAAATGCTAACCGATGCCCCACGCATTGGTTAAGGATATTAAAAACAGAAGTTATTACTAAAAAAGTTTTTTTTTATACATTTTATGGATTAATTATACAATTTTCAATGCAATAACTATTATATAATTTCCTTTTTAGTATCCTTAATCTATGCTTGGGGCACCCGTTGGCATTATTTTTTTTGAATCAACAAAAATTATGAAGGTTATTTTGGATATAATTGTCTTCTAATTAGAGTGATAAACTATCAATTATCGATTAATGAATTAAGGATAAATATTGAGCATTCAAGTGTATAACAAATTATGAGAGTTCAAAATCAAATTTTGATTTTATATCAGTTGAATAAAAATATTTTTTATTTTATTAAAATTTAGATTCCGTTTTTTTTTATGGTGGCCGGGGTTCGAATCCTAGACATTGCATATATTATGCATTGTTTCTACCAACTGAGTTAAGCTCACGATGACAAATTTAAATTCCATTTATAAAAACAGTAGAAGTTTCCATTTGTTTGACACAATTTTTTTAAAAAAAATAAATAAATCAAAATACCATTGTTGTTGAGTTACTTCTCCAAAAATTAATTTTGATAACTGAATTTTATTTTTATAATCTCAAAGTAATTTTTTTATGATTAGTAAAAAACATTTTATTTTGGTTGATAGTAAGAAACAACCTTGATAGTGATTTCTTCTAGAATTTTATAAGATTTTACACAAAAAAAAAAAAATTATATGACATTTTACCAAAATAAGTTGAGTTTTAACAATGCAACAATTTTAAATATTTAAAAAAAAAAAACTTTACTATCCATTACAATCTTATTCGACTTAAGTGATTAGTCTTTTCACCTTATAAGATATCACAAATAAATCGAACTTTATTTCCCACACATTTTTCAAAACAAATATTTTAGTTCCCACACTCTTTGTATTCTGGGTCTTCATTTTCACCATCACTCATGTCTCTCCCAGCTCCCCACACCACTCCTCTTCCTCCCTCCATCCTCGCCGAACAACACTTTTCTCTTTTATGTTCATATTTATCATAATACTTGATTTTCTCTGCTCATTAATTCACTGACATTTGAACTGACGTGCATGAAAAATACTATTATTTCTTTTCAAATTATATAAATCATCTTGTTTGGATTCATGTATTTGAGTTTATCTTCTGCTAATGTAAGCACTTGTGAGATTGTTGAATAGAACTTATGAAAGCATCTTATCACAACATGTTCATAAGCTGTTTCCAGCTTATTTACATTAGCTCTTCAGGATAACTTATGAAAACAGCTTATAGTTTATACAAATATAGTTTGGCTTTATTTTATCATTTGTTATGGAAATAGCTTATAATAAGCGCTTATATATGATAATTGCTTGTGATATAATCTGCAAATTAAGTTGTTTGTCTCCACATGGCATATGTTCAATGCAACTGCATTATGTTTTGAGAGAAATGAAATATAGCTTTCTCAAATTGAAAACGACTTGCTCATTGTACACGCTTGCTTGCCTTAAAATAAATAGATTTTTTTTTTTTCACAACCTTAAGTTTTAGCTTTTCTGAGTGTTTTTAATTAATGGAAGTTTATTGCAGGATACCGATAATGGCTTGAATGTTGCTCTTGAATTACTGCAGCCTCTGAATTTGTCTGTATTAACTTTTTCTGAGGTTGATTGAATGTGTTGTTTCCTTTTTTCCAATAAGCAATAATCCATTTTGGTTTGACTCTACTGATATCTTGTTTATTCATGTTCCTCAATTTGTAGATAGAAACAATTCTCAAACTTGTAGGATCAGCTGCACTTGTTCAGTTTGCTAGCAAGAAGCTTCTATTTAGGTAAGACTGTTTCTCCATGCAAGATTGATTAGTTTTATTTACTATATCATCAGTTTTCATGCATTAATTTTATAAGTAGAGAATCAAGATTTCTTTTGTTAATACAATTTTTCAGCTATTGATAGATTTTGAGATTCTGATCCCGTCCCAACTAACCTAAACATCAATAAACTTTTAAATTTGTTTCTTTTCATGGTTTAAGGTTGTTGTACTGAAATTTGAGAGGACCAAACTTGTATAGTTCAAATGATAAGCAATTTGAGTCCTCTAAGTATGCACACTATGAGTTGAATATCTGACTTAGACGTACAAAAGAGACAACTTTTAAACATACTCTAAATCCTCGAATTAATGGATTAGTCTCGGCTGTTACTCACAGAAAATATGGACAAAAAAATTGTGAGGACACTACTTTCTTTACTTATTTGTAAGTTCCTATATACTTGTTTTATGGTTATTTTGAACTGAACCAGAAATAACTTTGATTAATAAATAAATTTAAAAAATACTCTTACATATAATTAGTCTACTCAGTCAATTACTATGTATATTAATGTAAGTGTAAATATTCTATAAAGTAAGGGTGTAATTGACAGAAAAGTAGTTAATATAACATTAAAATTTAAAAATAACTAATAAATATAAAAATTGTTCATTCCTCTCTTTTTCTAAAAACTAATTGAATGGTAATCAGATATTTAAAAGTTCATCAAAATCAAAACTATTTATTGATTGTATATATAAAAGTTGCAAAATTGAGGAAGTAATCACTAGTTGTGAAGTGTTTTACACCTTACTTCTCCAACAAGGAGCCTTGTATACGACCTTTCAAGTAAATTTAACACTTGATTTTATTTTTCTTCTCCTGCTTAATGATCTTCTTGTATTCTCTTACACATTTCAAACAGTGTACTTCACTACCAGTTATTGCGGCTCTTGATTTTGAGGATTGAGATATGAGCAAAATGGCTACACCGAAAAAACACATTGAAGAGATACGAAGGAAAAAGTTCTCCATTGGTGGCAATCCAAACCCTTTGACTGAGGACCTTCACCAAGCTGTCAAGAATCTCTCAGATGAACTATATACCAGAGACGTTCATTTCCTAATGGAGCTCATTCAGGTACCTTACCTAGTCACCTTTTCATCAATTTTCTTTTACCCTGAATTTCTTACATACAGACTCTATGCTAGCTTTTTAATAATGCATATATTTTTTAGTTATGAAGTTGTAATATTGCATATGCATTATAGTATTATTATTGGAGGTTAAACTGTAGCTTTATTCCTTAACATTTGCACTGATAGATTGTATAAAATTTATGACCATGTAAAATTATATCTTCCTATATAGATATTTGTGCATATAGGAAATAATGTATGACATGATACTACAGTGAAATATAGTAAGACACATGAAAAACTTTTTTACACTGTGTGGTGATTAAATTCTTTTTGTTATATTATTGTTTAGAAAAATATTAGCAACCCATTTTGTAACACTATTTCGAGCACAGACTTTTCTTGTGGTTAAAAATCATATGGATCCCAACAAATTTATGTAGGACACACAATTTAGTAGGATCCATTTTTAAAAGAGGAGTGCTAGCAACACACACTCTATTTGTGAGACAATGACAGAGTATTTTGGGTATAATGTGTTGGAGATAGTGTTGTTAGAACTTCTGGTGCGATTGGTTAACTATGCTTTTCCCCCTTAATTAAGTTTGAGGTTTTGTATGTTAAGTCACTCATTTTATATCCAATTTTTTTCTCATCATTCATTTGTAATTATTCATTAAATTAATCGTTTTGCTGTCACATGTGTGTTTATAAGAACTTATTCTTCTAAAGCCAAAAAAGAAAAGTTTTAACAACCAAGGTTTCTTGCCTCAAGAAAATAACCAATGTTTCTAAACAAGTTTTCAAATATTTATATTTGGAAAATAATCTATTTCTAGGCATCGTCTAAGCTACATTATAGTTGGATCAAATGTGGGATATTTGTTTAACTTTCAATACAAAGTAGAAAAGAATTAGAAATTCTTTTGAACCATTTCTAATAAGAAGCTAAGTTTTTGATCATGTGACCATGCTTAACAGTTGAGTATGTATGTTGTTTCAGCTGCCAACGGTAACTGGTTAGTGCTAGATAGCAGTGTAAGATAATGGTTTCTCTAGTTCTATGTCCATCTCTATCTCTATCTAGAATGATGCAATTTTATTTCCAAATTATACTGGTTGACACTCATCACCCTAAAATTTTGCTTTGCTTATACAGAATGCTGAAGATAACCACTATATTGAAGGAGTGAGTCCAACATTGGAGTTCATCATAACTTCAAAGGACATAACAGCTACTGGCGCTCCAGCCACATTACTAATTTTCAACAATGAAAAGGGTTTCTCTCGCCAAAACATTGAATCTATCTGCAGTGTTGGACGGTCAACAAAGAAAGGCAATAGGAGCAGCGGTTACATAGGCGAAAAAGGTATATTATCACCTTTAAATGGCTCTTAATTTATTTTGTACTTCTTCCTTGAGAAGATCTAGTGTTTATGTGGTTCTTTCATTGAATGATAGTTAAATGATATTTTAGTACCTGGTTGAATTGTATGTATAGGCATTTAACTTTCTTGAATCAATTTAATCTCAATTAATTTGTTTATATACAGAGGATATTTTCAGCCATTATACCATAGGAAAGAAACATTGGCTAATTTAACAGTGTTTCCACAATAGTATTTCTTGTGAAAAATCAATTTCTGAAATTTAAACATGCTATTTTTTCGTAGACAGTTTTGTATCTTTTGAAAAGCCTTTTTAATCAATTTAATGATTAGTATAATTCAAAAAGCATCTGAATCAAGGGCTGTAAGATTATTCTTGACAATGGATATCCACAAGAGTAGCCAAATTGTAGATGATACAAATCTTTGACATAATCTTTCGTATGGTTGAATTTCAGGCATTGGTTTCAAGAGTGTGTTTCTTGTTACTGCTCAGCCTTATATATTTAGCAACGGATATCAGATAAGGTTCAATGAGAGGCCCTGTCCACATTGCAGTCTTGGGTATATAGTTCCTGAATGGGTTGAGGAGAAGCCAAGCCTTCTTGACATAAAGCAGATATACGGTGCTGGTAAAGATTCCCTTCCAACTACAATAATTGTCTTGCCTCTGAAGCCAGACAAGGTCGAACCTGTGAAACAGCAGCTCTCAAGCGTTAACCCGGAAGTTTTACTGTTCCTTTTAAAAATCAGACATCTTTCTGTCAGAGAAGACAACGAGGATCCCAAAAAGAACACTGTAACTTCTGTATCTATTTCAACTGAGATCGACTTTGTGACAAGGAAAAACATGGATGCTGAATCTTACACAATCAATCTATCTGCAGGGGAAAAGAGTAGTGACGAAAAGAAATGCTGCTATTACATGTGGAAACAAAAGTTTCCTGTCAAGTTGCAAAATGTGGTGGAAAGGAGAAAGGATGTGGAAGAGTGTGTTGTGACATTGGCCTTCCCACGTCAGGAGAGGCTTCAGAAGATTAAGAAGCTTCGCAAGCATCAGAGCTCTCCAGGGGTTTATGCATTTCTTCCAACAGAGATGGTTACTAACTTTCCCTTCATAATTCAAGCAGATTTTGTTCTTGCCTCGTCAAGGGAAACAATTCTCTTGAATGATAAGTGGAATCAAGGGATACTTGAATATGTTCCATCAGCCTTTGTAGATGCATTCAAAACACTTGTGACAGGATCAAATGAATTTACAGTATCCAGTTTGCCTGATTGGTTCAAGTTCCTTCCAATTGATAGTTCTCCGATTGAGAATTTCAATTATGCGAGGGAGAAAATCAAAGAAAAACTTGCTGAAGAAAAAATTGTTCCTATTGAGACATTCACAGAGCAAAAGCAATTCTATAAGCCTAGTGAAGTTAGCAGGCTACTACCTAAATTTTGGAATATTTTGACAATGGCCCGGGTGGAAGGAGTGCACTTGCTTCACCTATCTTCTCATGATGGGATGAAAATCTTAAGTTCTTCGTTTGATAAAAGCAAGTATGAGGCAATACTAAATTTTTTAGGGGTGAAACATGTGAAGTTTGAGTGGTATGCAAAGTGTATCCAGAGTACTAATCTTGTGGATGGAGTATCAGAAAATCTCTATCTTGAGCTTTTACTGTTTTTGGCTAAAAATTGGAAAAAGTTTAAGAATTCCAACATCATTAATAATATTCCATTGATCAAATATATGGCTTCTGATGAGATTCCATCGTTTTTGACTATTAAAGAATGCAAACAGAACGAAGCAGGTGCCAAGCGAGTAATGCTGGCGGACCTAAGTCGGACTTCTTGGTTGATCAATTGGAACAAAACATTTAGATGTGCAGCAAACCAGTTTTTTATGCCAGAAAGCACACAGCAAGCTATCTCGCAATTGAACTTTAAGAAGGCTTTGGTTGATTGGCTTGTAAATGATGTTAATGTTCACACTCTGAATGGGTACATTTTTGCAAAGGACCTCTCCAGTTCTATTAAAAATAACCGCAAGCTTGCCGTTGCATATGCTCATTTCTTATACCATTCTTTGTCAGAAGGTTATTTGTCATGTCAGGAGGTTGACGATTTATGTAGTTCTATGCCACTTGTGGACAAGAATGGACGTATAACTAAAAGTAGAAATGGTGTTCTTCTGCCTGAAAATGTTAGCAAATGGGCAGACTTAATGGTTTCTAATCCATGGAGAAAAGAAAATTATGTTGAGCTAGGAAAGGTGTACCTAACTGCATCTTATTCAGACCAATCTACAGATACTGGGAAGCTTATTGAATTCCTCAAAAATCATGTTGGAGCTTCTGACATACCTTATCTATCTCCTCCAAATGCTGGGTTTTCAGCTGTGGATACTCAACTCACCAAAGAAAATGCCTTTTTACTTTTGGATTGGATTCGGGAACTGAAGCATAAGGGAGTGCACCTACCAGAGAGGTTCTTGGCATGCATAAAAGAAGGTAGCTGGCTTAAAGTTACGGGTAATGGATTCATGTCTCCTTCAAAGTCATTCTTAATTGGTTCATTGGGAAATATTTTGCAAAGTGGTTCAGTTCTTGTGGATATTCCCCTAATAGATGAAAGCTTCTATGGAGAGAGAATAAATGAGTACAAAGAGGAGTTGAAAACAATTGGAGTTATGTTCAATTGTGAGGAAGCATGTGAATTTATTGGAAAAGAACTAATGTCTCGTGCTGCTTCTTTCTCATTAAGTAGGAGTCATGTTCTTTTGATTCTTAACTTCGTCCAATATCTCCGGACAAACCTTCTTCCTTTGGACAATTTTGTTGACAGCATCAAAGAGGCAAGTTGGCTAAAGACATCTTGTGGTCTTAGGCCTCCTGTGGGATCGGTATTGAATGACTCAGGATGGCAAGTTGCATCACAAATTAGTGATATCCCTTTCATTGATCGTGCTTATTTTGGTGAAAAAATATATAATTACAAAGAGGAGCTCAAGTTGCTAGGAGTGATAGTTGACTTAAGTGGAAATTACCAAGTCGTCATTGAGCATTTGAAGTCACCTTCAAATTTGGCCTCATTGACCGCTGAGGCTGTTCTTTTGATAATGGAATGCATCAGACACTTGAATGCCCCCGATAAACTCTTGAATTCGTTAAGTGGAACAGGCTGCTTGAAGACCAACACGGGTTTCAAAACACCAGCTGAATGTTTCTTGTATGATCCAGTGTGGGGCTGCATTCTGGAGGTATTCAATGATCTTCCTGTTATTGATCATAACTTTTATGGGGCAAAGATTTTCTCTTACAAAGACGAACTGAGGCAAATCGGGGTGGTGGTTGATTATGGAAATGCTATAAAAAAGTTTTCAAGTCTCTTTGAACGAAAGGCATTGGAAACTTCAGTTAACCAAAAACATGTTATCTCATTTCTAAAATGTTGCAGGCAGCTGGAGGGGTCTTTTCCTTCTGATTTCTCAGCCCTCATGCATAAAATGAAGTGGTTGCATACTGGTGTTGGTGGATTTAGGTGCCCAAAAAATTGCATTTTATACAGTCCGGAGTGGGAACCAATATCTTCTATAACTCGTCTCCCTTTCATTGATTATAGTGACAAATGTTGTGGTTACAAGGCAGAGCTGAAGAGCATTGGTGTTGTTACTGAATTGAAAGACGGGTTGAGGTTTGTGGCTGAATGTCTGAATTTTCCTTCAAATCCCTCCACCATTAGTCCTGAAAGTGTGTTTTCTTTATTGGAATGCATCCAACTTCTAATGCAAGATAACAACCTTGCATTTGAAGATGATTTCAGAGGAAGATTGTCCAAAAATTGGTTGAAGACACATGCTGGTTATAGGTCTCCAGAGAAGTGTTTGTTGTTTGGTTCCAAGTGGAGTTCTTTATTGAATCCAACTGACGGACCTTTTATAGATGAGAATTTTTATGGACCAAAAATTGCATTTTTCCAGAAAGAACTCAATGCAATAGGGGTCCTTAGTGAAGTTGAGAAGGGGTGCTCCCTGCTTGCCAGTCACCTTGAGACTCTCTCTGATCATGATACCATTGTGAAAATATACAAGTACTTATATCAATACAACTGGAAAGCTGAGGAGAATGCTGCAAAGAAGGTTTGGATTCTTGATGGAATTAAAGGTGTTAAGTTCGTTGATTCTAAAGAGTGCGTCTTACATGACCCTGCTAAACTTTTTGGTTCAAAATTTAATGTTCTAGAAGATATCTATGACGAAGATATTCTTCTTTTTTTCTTATACGCAATGGATATAAAAAGTAAGCCCAATGTAGAAGATTACGTTGACCTCTGGAATGATTGGGGGAGTTCAATGGAGCAATTGTCATATGATGAGTGCTGCAAGTTCTGGACGTCTATATCAAAACATTTGAGCACAAATCAAGAGAAAAAACTTGCAGAGAGTGTGATGAAACTACCTACATCATCGGGAAATAATGAAATATTTCTGGTAGATAAAAAAGATGCTTTTATTCCCGATAACCTTCATATGAAGAAGCTTTTTGAGAGGGAGAAAGTTTTTGTATGGTATCCCCAGCATAGCATGAAAACATTTTCCAAGTCTGAGCTGTCTGACATTTACAGAAAAATTGGTGTTAGAAATATCTCTGAATCACTATGCAAAGAAGAATCATCCTCCGTGAATGACGGTGGTAAACTGAACTATATTGATCCAAATAACATTTTCAACTTAAAGGGGTTGGTTAAGCTTATTCTTGGTTTTCTTGCTTGTGCTTTCCCGAAAATGGAACCAAAGAAGAGACATGAAGCTGTTCAAAGTCTTATCAACTCGAGTTTCCATGAGACAACAGAGCCGATCAATGTAAGCTATAGTTTGTCATTGTCATCTGGGGAAATCATTACAAAGAAAGCAAACAAAAGGGTACGTTGGGAAAGTCAAAGCTGCAAGTTTATCATCCAGAAGATGAAGGAAGTTCCTGGTGATGCATTGAGATGTGCTACAAGTTTCTCTGAAGCAATATCCGAGGGTATTTTGTGTGAGAATCATGATCATGTTGCTGCACTCTCAGAACTAATCACATTAGGCTTTGTTCTGAAATTTAAGAATGAAGAAATTGATTTTCTAATGGAATCCAAGAATCTTCAGATTGACCTTGAGGATGAGGAGTTCCTCAGTTCTGCCTTCCCTTTTGACTAAGTCTGTATTTTCACTGCTTACTTGTGTTTTTGAGTTTGTTTATTTCATTTTGTTTTCCTTTCAGTGGATATGTCATTATCTTAATGACTGAATTATCTAATTATGTTGTCTACAATATTGGCTTCCTTTACTTTTACCTGATGAACATTTGGTCTTTATAAGACAGCAGTTATGGGTTGTGGAATTTCACTATGTTGATACAATTGCTACTGTCTTGGTTTCATAAAACATGCCAGATTTTTTTCTTCCACCTAGCACAGTAGCAGTTATTGTAAATCACTATACCTTTAGGGACCATGAGTAGTTAGTCAATGTTAGAGACCATCATCTTTTTGTCAAAGTTTCATTTTCTTTACTAACATACCTCCAATTTTGTTACATTCTTTCGTAATATTTCTATTATGAAAAGTTAGCTAATTCTCCCTCTGAAGAGTAAACTTCTAAAACAATATTAATATCTGTAGTATAAGAAATGTTACATGTTTTTCCAGCAATATTTTAAATTTTGTCCCTTGATATTACAAATTTTTCTTTTTTATGAAAACTATAAAATGTGGTTACAAATTGTTGAGAGACTCAAATATCTATCACTTGTATCATCTATCATCTACTATTCTCGATGACAAAATATGATTGAATGCATTTGTAAACCTTTTCTGCATACTCCCTCCATCTCATTATAAACATTTCATTTGAATTATTTATCGTTCTTGAGAAAATAATGTTAAAGAAAAAAAGAGGGGCCCATGTCTTGAGTTTTTTTGTTTTGCACCAGACTCAAAGATCTTTCATCTCAAATCTTTGGATTTTGTTCCTTGATTATGGTTATGAAACTTGGTATGTGTATCTGTATATATTATAAATATATTATGTTTTGACAAAAAATTAGAGGATAATGAACAAAGTAGGATAATTTTTTTTCGTGACAAATAATGGATAGAATCTTTAGTGTTAGCTAAAATTAATTACTAGTTCAACTCATTTATTTTTTAGTTTTTTGAGAGGACCGGTTGAATTAGCTGATAAACTAGTAAAAATGAAATAAACTCTTGAGAAAAATTACTATCAAATATGTCTATTTTTTTTTTTATAGATAGACAGAAAAAAATAATCATTTGAAAACTCAACATACAAAAGTGGAGGAGTCGGCATTTAGACCCCGATCATAGCATCTGGTCTAATAATTTTACTCTTTAGATATATAAATTACAATTTATAATTTTAATTAATATTATAAAAATACGATAAAATAGTAAATTAGATGGTAAATATAACTTATAATGTATTAAAATTAATACCATGAAATGACAATGATCGATTATGTTTCTACAATTTGAAGTAGTACAAAATTAGATGAAATTAAAAAATAAATATTATTAAAAAAATATTAAATAAAAAAATAATATATTAATATTAATAATAAAATATATGTATGCTAATAATAGATTAGGCAATCAATTATTAGTCATACTCAATAATAATTGATTTTTATTATCAAAAGAAAGAACAACAGCAGTAAAGAAGACAACAACAAAAAAACTACAAATGGGGGAATTGAGTTCCCTTAGCCTCAGATAGACAATATCTCGATAGAGGAGAATGACAAGTAGGATGATCTTAAATTCATGAGTAAGCCAGTCGTCTATTTTAACGAGCTAATATGTACAAGAGTTCCGTTCACGCAAGAAATGACCAGAACCAACATTTTAATCTCTCTCAACATATAAGAATAAATTTTATCAATAAGAGGTGCACAAGACTTATGATAAGAGTGAGTAAGTAGAACACCGTCCTTGATAAGAGTCAATGTCGTTTGAGAGTCTAACTCACAAATGATATCTCTAAAACCATGATCCCAAATGATTTGTAACCCATAAGAAATAGCACGAAGCTCCGCATTAATATTAGTGGTAAGCATAACCAATGATCCAAATCGAACTACCATCAACATTAACTTTAATCACATCATCTGAAGGATGGCGCAAAGAAACCGGTCTAAGAGTAGGGATAGGAGAAGGACCACCAAAAATATTCTTGGTGGAATTATAAAGGGAGTGAATTTGACTAAAAATAAATCAAATGAGGTGATTAATGTAAGAGAAAGCTTCTAGTCATACATTGCGTGAAGGAAATTGAAATGTTGATTGATTATGTGGAAGGTGAGCTCTATCTTATTGTTGATTCTTCAATTCATGTGTGTTGATGGCTTACATTTAGGTTTTTTTTGAGGTTTGAAGTTTGTTTTCAGAAATTGGTAAACACTTGAGTGAAGCTTAGAAATTGGAATATAAGTTTAGTTTTGTAATCAATTATGATATGTGCACATAAAAATTGAAGAACCCCAACCACTGATTTTAAAATTAGTTATCCAAAATTAAAAATTAGTTTTGAAATCCTAAATCCAAAATTGGGGAACACATAAATTTCATTTCTCGTTGTTGATATCAAAACTACCGTCGTGATAACTTGTCGTTGCCTCATCTATACTTTCTTGGCTTTGTGTCATCTTCAAATTCATTGTTTGTCTAAACTCTAATTTGGTTTTCTTCTCGTAGGATTGGATTATTTTCTAATTTGGTTTTTTAGGCTATGTTGTTTTTTACCCATGTTGTAGGTCTTTTAGCAGGTTTAGTTTTTGGTGTTTTTGGCTTTCTTGTTTCGTTTGCCTCTACTACTCGCCTTTCACTAATTGTGATAGTGTTGCTTGTGAATAAAATTTAGCAGTTTAAAAATAAAAAGGGTGTCCATGCTTCATATATGTTCCTGATATTGATTTGATTCAAAGTTTTAAATTAAGACTTAAAATATATCCATTACATAATTCTTTTGATGTTGAGAGTAGAAAAGAGTGGAAGCTAACTCAGGTGGGTTACTTATCAAATAATTTTGGTAAGTTTGTTACCTTTATTAGCTAAATTCATTTATTGTATAAACATTTTGCTAAATAGATCATTTTGGTCAAGTTTCTCATATATATTAAGAGTCACTTTGATGTATGCTTCTAGCTTAAGCTTATTTGGTGGCAGTTTTTGGTTCCTTTGTATTCTGCTTATGGTTTTGGGTTGGTGTAATAATTGTGCTTCTGCTTGTTCCTTTTGATATATGGAGATGGTTATACCAATGTTTTAGTAGGACAAGATTTTGCAAGTAGTTTGTTTTTTTACATTCCTGCAACATTTGTATGTTTTGTCACAAACGTGCGTTCCATTTTGTTCAGCTTCTGCTTGCCCTGTGTGCCAGTGGTCATACGTCCATTGTATGTAATTATATATTAAAGTTATTATAATTTGATTTAGTTGAATTCGTGTGTCATTGAACCTTTGAGAGATGTCAGTAAACACATAATCTTTATAATTTTTGTGGCATGGTTTTAGGACCATATATGCAATTTAGCTAAGATATTTAAGATGTGTAGTTAATGGTGGGTGGAATTTGATGTTATTAGTGTTTGAGTTTCATCGATAAAGTCTTTAGAGATTGGATTAGTCTCTTAATAACTTTTTTATGGAGATTGAGTTAGTTTCTTAGTTAACGATGGAGGCGTAATGCAGATTAGATTTCACAATAAGATGGTTCAATAATAAATTATGTTGTGAGGTTGATAAACTTATAGGTGACCAACTTTGAATCCAGAACAACAATTTGGTTACGCCTTTGAAAATTTGTGGTTATATGCTTCAATTTTTTGGTTATATGTATTTTTCTTGTGAAAACAATATCATTTTTCCAATAAAAATCAAAAGTGACCACCTTCTATGTTTCTTTATCTCTTAATTCTAGGCAGAATGTTATGATGATAGAATTTGCTAATTTATTATGGTGTGCCTAGACATAAATATGAGTCCTTGCTTTGGTCAAGTTGTTGTGATACTAAGTTTAAAGTAATGTTACCTTGCTTTGGTCACGTGAACACTATTGATATGTTTTAGAACTAGTTTAGTGGTAACCAAAAGCACTTTTATCAAAATTGTGAAGTAAACTCCCCTGGTTTGTTGTTGCGTGAGAAGTAAATTTATCTCGTAAAGAGAAACATGATAAATGCAACCATGTTGATACTTTATTAATTCTTATATCGTATTAACCTCCACAAGTTATTGAAGTGTTGAGCACAACTTAAGAAGAGGCTGCAGATGAAGTTGTTAGGGAGGCATTAGACCGGTCGCCAAGTGGATATATTAAATGGAAGCAAAATTCTTCTCACAGTTGGTTAGTTGCTAACTTCGGGAGTTGCGTGAGGCTAATAGTCAGTTAGTTTTTAAAATTGTAGTAGTAGCTTATCAAAATATTCAAATAATTGTTGCAGTGTCTTATATTAGATTTTACTGCATTAGGTTGGTATCAACTAAATTCTCTTTTGATTTTTGGATAGATCATGCCTCCTAAAAGAAAAAAGTAAGAAGGTCAATATTCCACCAAAGAAGCGGATGATTTTGCTGTATATAAGGTGTCAATTGGATGCAAGTTAACACCATGGCAGCGGATGATTTTTCTTGTAATGAACATCTGCAAGCATCAACCTTGATCACTCGAAATAAAGATAAGCCAAGCAACCGTGTGGAGAGTGGGCTTATGCGGACACCGTGGGTGAAGGGTGATATGAAGAAGAGGAATAAAGATAGCGAAGTGCCATGATGAAATGGTTAAGTAAATTATTTTTAAATGTTTTGAATTTCCTAGGACCCTGACAAGGTGATAGTATTGGTGAAACATAATATGTTTTTAGCCAATGTTATGTCTTTAATGTGATATCCTTTTAATTGGTGTAACTACTATTAGTTTTCTAGAAAAACTTAATTTTGTGCCACACAAATAGAGAATCGTAAAACTTATGGCCCTCCATGTTTTCTGGAGTCTAAATTGTGTCTTTAATCTCATTTGAGGTATGCGCGCGTAAAGATGAACATTTTGAAAACCTGGATAAAATAATGGTCACACACCTGAAAAATTGTGGTCACAAAGACCAAATATTTGGTTAACTATCATTTTTCCGGTAAAAATGATGACATTTTAGGCTAATCGAACGATGAATCACGTTTTATCATGGAACTTACGGTATGTTGGACCGTTAACATAAGTGATTAACGAATGCTAACCGTGACTTAGGTGACTTATTTTATATCTATGACAGTCTTTAGGAAAACTAACCATATTTCTGATGCAGTTAACCACTAAATATCAAAGGCGTAACCACAATTTCTTTCTCTTACCAATTTGTCGTTCCCATTATTCCTCCACGTGATATGAGGGAAGGGAATATATTTGGACACACTTGTGAGTAGACTGATGTTAATAAAGTGAGAGGTGCCGTATCTTGTAAGTTTGACAGACTTTACAAATACTAACCATATTGAGGAAGCATTTAACCAATATTTATCAAATGTGTAACTACTATTAGTTTTCAAGAAAAACTTAATTTTGTGTCATACAAATAGGAAATCGTAAAACTTATGGGCCCTCCATGTTTCTT
>Ga0315914_1001961_pt1 | contig 31440 bp, 23 predicted proteins | sample MpolenodulesMG_FD_203920 | JGI IMG/M metagenome (GOLD analysis project Ga0315914, IMG submission 203920) | Medicago polymorpha root nodule microbial communities from Los Angeles, California, United States - elongated nodules | ecosystem: Host-associated > Plants > Roots > Nodule | place: USA...
GCATTCTAACTCATTTGATGAGTTTGTGAATAGTCTCTTTAATTTTTTGGTTCTTATTTTCCTTTCAATTGGTATCATCTTTTGTTTTCCGTTTGTGTGCAACATAGTGCCTCTAAATTTAAAGATGCTGACAAAAGGATTGACTTCCTATTTTCGTGATTTCTTTATGTTGACTTTGTTGAAAATTGACTCAAAATTTGATGTTTGTGAAGGATCGTGACACGATTTCATAGGCAGGGAGCATGGTGCTTTCTTGAGGAAAATCGTGACACGATTTGCATCAACTGGGACACGATTTGTGAATAAGGTTTGTGTACCTTAGGTCGTACGCAATGAATCGTGACACGATTTTGCTTGTGCGAGTTTACTATATAAGCTTCACAGTTCAGTTTTTTGAGGAGAGCTTCAAGAGAGAGAAACTTAGGAATTCAAAGGAGGTAACTTTAGGGTTGAGGGTCTTTGATTAGGGTTCTCTTGAGAGGTTCTCTTTGGGTCGGGAAACGTTTGTAAACATCTTGGGTGAGTGAAAATCATTTAGTGCCTTGTTCATTGGTGGGATTGGGAAAAGGGTAGAAATTAAGGTTTGTTCTTTGTGAGCTTGTTGAATCCAAGTTCTTGTAACCCTTTTGTATCTCTTTATAAGAACTCATTGATAGTGGATTGGAGAGTTCAATCTCTCCCCCAGAGTTAGACTAAACTGGGTAAACATTTTTTGGTGTGTTTGTTTCTCTTCTCTCTTTATATTTTGCTTGTGGTTTTGTGTTTTTCCACTTGATTCCTAGATTAGATCTAGGTTTGTTATTGTTGTTGTTTCTTGTGGTTACTTTGATATTGGTTTCTACTTTCCTTTTCTCCACACATCATAGTTTTATTTGTATGATTTTGAGTCCGAATTCACAACAGGCTTGTAATCTGAATTTATGGGAAATTTATATATGTTTGTACTCTTATTGGTGTTGCGTTTTGAGTTGAAAGCATAACCATGTTCACACAAGAATAGAGGATGATATATATGCTGGGTTTTGCAGAAAAGGCATGGTGGCGGACTATGTGATGGACAAGTTTTGCCAATAGATTGGAATCAAGAGAGAGGGTCATCTTTATTTTTATTCTTTTATCATGCAAGTAGAATTGAATGTAAGGGAGTTGAATCTTGAAAGGATGAGTGCATTATATGCAAGTAGAATTGTTTGATGTCTGGTCCTTACTTTGACATTTTGTTCTCAATTATATGTGAGATATATCAATATTTACTAGTATATGAACTAAAATACTAACTCTATTTGTTCCCATATATTTCAAGTGTGAGAATAATTCAATTACATTCAACTGGTTTTTGATAGAACCAGTACTATAAATAATCTTTGATGTAGTGTGATCCATACAAGCTCTAGATTGCATAAATTTACCTGGTTGTTCATATTCAGCACTTCTTCTTGGTCTATTAGCCTATGATATGTTGCTAATTTGTCTTCTTCGACTGAGTCATATCCATGTAATATGATTAATACTCCTAGCTAGATCGCATATTTGAAATTTATTTATTATCTGCGACTTGCTAGGATTACACAAACACTTTCCTAGTTCATATATTATCACTATAAAGTTGACATTCTATTTTGCACAATAAGCTGTTGACGGAGGGACAGAGCTTCAATTACAACTTAACTTTTGGAAAGTCAATACCATTTGTGAAATATCGCGTTAATTTCTCAAATTGCAGTATCAGTTAGGCTACAAGATTATAAATAGAGTATCATAATCCTTCTAGACGGTAAAGGTTTCGTCCCGCATAAACACAATACCAATGATCTTTGTCACTATGCAAGGAAGTCATCGTGTTATGATGTTCAGATCAAACTATTATTGGACTCTGAAATCTTATTCCAAGTATAAAACTGGTTTAAGTATTTGATGCAGAATCAAGTTACAAATATGATCAAATGGAAACATGGACTCTGTTTTGATCTTTCTAATAATAATACACAAAAGGAATATTTATGCATGCTCTATGGTGAACAAGGTATAGTGATCATGAGAAATTTCATAAACATTGTGTGCTATAGAGATATCTATTCAAGCTTACTTTTGTCAAATTGTTACCAATTTAAATGAGCTTAAAATCATAGTTCGCTTTGAGTAAAAAAATAAAAATCATTGTTTGATAATGTAAATGAATGCTAACATTGAGAGAATAAGTGACAAAATGCATTCAAACTTCAAATGCTTGACATAAGTAGGAAAAAGTAAACTATGATAGTGTGGGAAAATAATTGGCTATACAATGGTAGTGGGATTATGCAACCACCTCTTTTGAATGGTAGTAGCGAATCAAATGCAGCCCCAAAGTAAGGAATGAAACTCTGGCCTTATAGCCGGCCTGCCTGGTCACAACGCAGCAGTTCATGTTTTGCAGAGTACTCTTTTTAGTTCTGTCCGTAATGATCATATTAATTAGACTTTTGAAAGGAACATGCAGTATTCAGTTAGAAGTGCATGTGACTTTTGTGTCATATCCATGTAATATGATTAATACTCCTAGCTAGATAGTGTTGGAAATATTAAGAGGAAATAGAATTCGGATAGATTAGAAAAGATAGGAGAGAGTTTTGTTGTGCCGTGGCAAAAACCACTGCCCTGAAAGCAAATTTTTGGTGGACCTCCGGTGCAACCCAATATCCGGTTTTGCTCCCCAAAGTTTACACAACTGCGTGTCTTAACTCGTGCACTCAAGGTCAGACACGATGGAGCGTCACAAACAATGTCCAAAATTACAAAAGAACAATAGAAAAGAAGATAGCTTAATAGAAAGGATGATGAACTGGATTTCCACCACCACCGTCCCCGTGCCATTGTTCTCTTTTATATTGAGTATTTATATGATGCCAATGGTACAAACTAAGTCAAATGGCATCATCTTTCCGTTGCAACTTTTCTTAACAATATAAAGGATATTAATGGCAATGAATATTGATGGATTGAATGTTGAATTTTTCGTGTAACGTACGGTCAATTGAATATGAAGATTTAAGGAGACATACAATAATAATTGATTGCCATTATATCCAACAGATAGCATATTTACAATTTTATTTATTTTCCTGCGACTTACTAGGAGTACACAAACACTTTCCTAGTTCATATATTATCACTATAGAGGGAATTATGTTAGATTGTGTTACAAGTACCATCATTGTGTCACTACAACATATATGAGATTTAGTAACACTTCAAAATTGTAACTAAATCAAAAACAAATGTTACTATTTAGATCTTGTAACATTTGACAAATGTTAGGTAAAGCCCGTATTACTAAATGATTTCAGTAACACTTGAGAGTATTACTTGTAACACTTAAAAACTGTTACTCATTAAGTAGCTAATTTATAGCTAACTTCTAGCTAACAGTTTTAGGTGCAATTGCAGCAAATTATGTTGCATAAATGTTACTGAATAGTGAAACTAGGTAGATCAATCAGTAAAACGTCTAGATATTTGATTTCTAAGATTTCAACAAGCTAAAATTGATTGGTAATGAAAGATATAACATTAATTCTTTGTTGTCAATCATGAATTGGGAAAAGGACCAAGAGAGACGGGATTGATGACCAACATACCAGATCTCAAACATAAGCAGAAACATGATTTAGTCGCATAAAACAATGGCAATAAATTGAAACATGGTATCAATCATGTTCATGACAACAGATGAGTAGCAAAACGATAAAATTGTTCAAAACAAACCGCTTAACAATACCACAAGATGGATTATTAAGAGGAAACTTGACAAAATAGTTCAGAGCAAAGACATAACATAAATATCTCATATCTCAAGATAGTTCCAAAATAACTAAGCAAGTAAAAACCAAACATAGTTATGATACTTCTTCAGTCATCTTCAAATGTTCTCAACAGTAGAACATGATCTTCTTGACATTGTCCTTCAGTGAAGGCAAGGGTCTAACAGCAGCATTAGCTCCAGGTGCACGGGTACTACGCCCAGCCGCCGCTCCCGCTCCACCACGAGAAACAGCACCACTTGTCATTGAGCCACTGTCTGAAGTCTCAGGTTCCATGTAGAACCTTGCCTTGAATGCAGCCAAATGTGCATAATGTGCACTGCAATTATAACACAACACAAATTGTTAACAGAACACAACATAAATAACTATGAATCTGATTAGTTTCTTATATAATATATATATAAAGAAAATGGAAAACTTACCAATAGAAACAGAACAGGTGCATCTGGCATATCTGCAGTAAATAATCAAAGATGACACCACATTAAAATGATTTCAGAATGAAAATTTGTGAAGTTTGAAGGCATGATAAACAAACGAAAGTCACAGGAGGCTGATAGTTGTCCCTCTGACTGGATCTTGCGATTGTTTGAAAAGATCTTGAATGAGCTCTTGGCGATGTGCTTGGGCATAAACCAAACCAGCATACTTGGTAATTTCGGGCCAATCTTGAGAAGCAACAACCTACAACATCGAAGAGCATTATTTAAAATTGAGAAAGTATAAAACTTATATTCAAGCTTGAGTTGCTTGGAACTAAAACAAATCACATATGTACAAAACATACAGCTGCTATTGATGGGCTTGAGTCCTCTCCAGGGTGTGGATGAGTAACATCAGCGCCAAAAATGATCGTAGGCCTGTCACTAACTAGTGGAATGCGTCGAGAAAGTGCATCAACAAGCACTGTATTCCTACCCCCAACCTTCACATTGATTTTCAAAGCAACATTTGCAAGGTACTGCTTGCTCATCTTAATTACATGTTTAGTTAAGTCAGTCTCACATATCCTTTTCAGGTCACCTGCATATCAGATGATCATCGACAATTAAGTTACTTGCTATCCTTTGGACTAAAGGCAGACCAGGTCTGTAGGGGTCAAATTTTGTGAACTTCTATTGTGTAATTAAGTTGGTCTAGTAAATCATTTAAAAAATGGGAAGGATGAGTGAATCTGGGCCAACTTTATTATATAATTAAGGATATGACAACTTAATTATAGAATAGGAAGGATATGCCAAAGTCCATATAAATTAGTGTGCTGTGAGAAAAAAATGAGATTGAAACATTCAATACTAATGCAAATAACAATGAGCAGGTCAAGCTCTTTGTCTTTAGGCAACTTGCTCTTCACATCATGATACCACGTTTTAAGAACTTTCTCTACTTGGTCAGGACGAGCACTAAGGGCAGGACCTAAAGAAAAATAAAATAAGAAAGACGAAAAAGTATTGGCAAGGACCTAAAGAAAACTTACATTGATGTAGAGGAGGATTGTGATGACATTATGGAAAGTTTCCCCATGCAAAGTGTCACAGACAGTGGTGGAGCCAGAATTTGTATAAATGGCCTTCTAAAGGGAATGAAGATAGGTTCAAACAGTTAGCCATCAACACAAAAGATCAAAGTTTCAACAAATGCATAAAAAGTAGTGTTGTAGCGTCAACTAACATCTGCCATATTATTATGGTCTAAATCATTGTACAATAAAACCACAACTAATACTTCTGTCAGAAAGCAAAACTGTAAATTAGACATCATCATGCACAGTCTAGTTTCAATATGAAATACTATGTCAAACACATTTTCAAACACAGTTAAGTTGTTATACCTCAAGTATTTAGGTCTGGTTCCACCATAATCTCCTCCATATCCGCCTTAATAAATAACAGCTTGCGCTACAACATGTGATGTATTTCCAGGAATCAGATTTGGCATAATGATAACCTTATTATGGAAAACAGGCATTTCATCATCTTCATTTGATTCAGCAGAATCAACATTAATGTCAAGCGGAACAATATCCCTCTGCTTATGAACTGCAATTCAAAATCAACAACGCAATATTACCATCATCGTGTTACTAAAAAAAAGGACAATCACTATTATTTGCTCAGAATCATGATTTTAAATCATTTTCCTTTGTATGTTAAATTGTTTTCATAGTAAATAATTTTTTTCTTTTTGAATTGGCTCAAAATTATTATCAGTGTAACTGAAAAATAGGAATAAGAAGTTTTCTGAATGTACTTGAGTGAGTTAAGCACTCAGTCACCATGATTTTTATATACACATCATAACTAATTACATGTAATGTTTACAAGGATAAATAAATATAGGTTCAACTTGCCAAAGGCATGAATATGAACATACATGGACTTAAAGACAATGCTCATATATACAACTAATTTTACTATTTCCAACACTCCCCCTCAAGCAGGTGAATAAGTATTCTGCATTCCCAACTTGGATACAATCCGCAAGTTACCCTAGAGAGGACACATATGGCGAGAAAATAAGGCCATTATCAAGCTTCTCCTTAATGAAGTCTCTATCAACCTCGATATTCTTAGTTCGATCATGTGATATGCTGATAGCTGACTTGTTATCACAGTAGAGCTTCATAGGTCCTTCCCATTTGATTTTCAAATCATCTAAGATAATTTAAAGCCAAAGTAATTCAAAATTGCCTTTTGCTTTTACTCCTCCAAGGTGTGGTACCAAAAAAATTTCTAATTGTGAGATAACACAATATCATGATGTCTTGACTATTTACTCTAATGAATTTCGTATATATACATAAATAAGACCTCATAAAGATTGGCAAATATAGCTCCTTCCAGCATTTGAAGAATTATTAGCATATTTTTCATGCCAGCCTATATCAGATAATACTACTCCTATGAGAGAAAACGGCAGAGCAACATCATCAAGAAACAGAAGTTGCATAGTTTAGTCTACAACAAAACTCTTGTAGCGTGTAACTTTTTCAGACTTGAAGTTTTGAACGAATGAGCCAATATGAAAAAAATGATTTCGATGTGGAATTCCATGGTACAATTTTGTTGAAATCCTCTATGATGACTGACATGAATTTCTTAAAAATATTCTCAAGTGTTGATTTTGGTATTGGAAAAACATTAAATGAAACATTACCAGAATCTGCAAGCCCTTTACTGTATATCAGCACCAAAAGTAAAAAAGAAATCAGTAATGTGAAGATATAATCATAAAGTCACAGGGCAGAAAATCAAACAGATTTGTAAGCGTGGTTCCATGTTTGATATTTAAAATCACAGGACAAAACGATCCTATAAACGAGGTAAAGGACAAACTCAAAATATGCCACCCAACAAACCATATGAAGACTTCATGTCACAAAGATAAAAATTCTAATTATCTCTCACTCATCAAAGCACTTTTTTTGCTCGATGTTGTGTTCTAGCTCAGAAAGAAAAGAAAAAAGTACTATTAGTAGATTTTAGGAAGCACTGGGGTAGTGTTTTCTCCTTGGAGTATATTATGCGTCTGATATGATACCGAGTAGGGTGTATGAGGGTTAGGAAAAAGGGATGAAAGAAAGAAGGGACTAATTTTCTTTTTATCAAAATAAACGTGCAGGTCACAAGTTTATGATACAGCTATTTAAGAGGAGTACCACTTAACAAAGCACATTGTGAGGCTAAATTACTACCATTTTGCATGCCATCAATGTCACTAACAGAAAATCCCAAACTATCCATCATCCTTAGTAAAACCCACTGAAACAAGGCATTGCAGGAAGGAATGGAAGTCTTGTCGGAAAAATTAGAGAATGCGACCGATAGCATGTGGTTTCTTCTTTTCTTGGACATATATAGCGTTGTACATCTCATACGATGCAATTCTGTTGATAATAAAGTTGACATCCTATTTTGCACAATATGTTTTTGAAAGAGGGGCAGCTTCAATTATAACTTCATGTTTGGAATGTCAATACCATTTGTGTAATATCGCGTTAATTTCTCAGATTACAGTATCAGTTAGGCTACAAGATTATCATAATCCTTATAGACTGTAAAGGATTCAATCTGCATAAACACAATACCAACGATCTTTGTCACTTTGCAACGAAGTCATCGTGTTATGAATTATGATGTTCAGGTCAAACTATTATTGAACTCTGAAATCTTATTCCAAGTATAAAATTGGTTTAAGTATTTGATGCAGAATCAAGTTACAAATATGATCAAATGGAAACATGGATTCTGTTTTGATCTTTCTAATAATAATACAGAAAAAAAGGCCTCACTTTCGGAGACTTATATTTATAAACAAGGAATATTTATGCATGCTCTATGGTCAACAAGGTATAGTGATCATGAGAAATTTCATAAACATTGTGTGCTAAAGAGATTATCTATTCAAGCTTACTTTTGTCAAAATGTTACAAATTTAAATGAGTTTAAAATCATAGTTCGCTTTGAGTAAAAAAATTAAAAATCGTAGTTCGATAATGTAAATGAATGCTAACATTGAGAGAATAAGTGACAAAATGCATTCAAACTTTAAAGACTTGACATAAGTTGGGAAAAGTAAATTATGATAGTGTGGGAAAATAATTGGCTATACAATGGTAGTGGGATTATGCAACCACCTCTTTTGAATCGTAATAGCGAATCAAATGCAGTGCCAAAGTAAGGAATGAAACTCTGGCCTTATAGCCAGCCGGCCTGGTCACGACACAGCAGTTCATGTTTTGCAGACTCCTCTTTTTAGTTCTGTCCGTAATGATCATATTAAATAGACTTTTGAAAGGAACATGCAGTATTCAGTTAGAAGTGCATATGACTTTTGTGTAAAAGAGGTTATTTTGGGGAATTATTTCAAGTTGAAGGTAGACAGGATTTAATTTGGCGTGCAAAAATACTGCCAATACTTAATAGTTTAAATTGGCGTATTTGTCGCAATTGTTTACCAACTCGGACTTCACTTCATGACAAAGGTGTGAACTGTCCTCAAGACTATGTTATTTGTGATACTGGCGTTGAACACATGTATTCTTTCGTTATATGTTGGAGTAGAGTTGGCCTTTGGAAGCTTCAGGGCCGTTTCTTGAGGAGTGCAAAGAGCTCAACCGAACTGGGTCACCCAAAGCGATGGTCCTCAAGAAAAAATTATTGCTCAATATCCCCACCTCCACTCAAAAAAGAAAAATAAACATGTTTCATGTATCAATTTTTAAATAAAAAAATCATGTTCCATGTTTCTATTTCTAAATTAAAAAACATCTTTAGTAAACATAATTGCTAATTTTGATTTCGATGGCTAATAATAATTATACGAGTGTTATTTTTAGTTTAAATAAAAGATTAATCTTTTAAAAAAATTGTGCGTTCTTTTTATTAGAGGTTTATTTTTACTATGAGAGCCGAACCTACAGTTTCATAGGGGCCCTGGGAAGCTTATTCAAAAAAATAAATCTCGCACTCAATCTGGCAGTAATTAGAAACAACAAAATCAGGAACAATTAATGAAGCTGAAACGCGACGTGAAAGTAACTCCCTTGGAAAATCCTCTCGCAAGCTGGTATAAATGCAACATAGATGTCACAATGGAGAGGCAATAATTCTGTTGCAGTTAGATCAATAATTCTGTTGCACTCCCTTAGTTTGTTATTTCAGTTATCTCAGTTGGTGCCTTCCACTTAAAATCTACATAAATCTATTCTATTCTATTCATTAAATTTATTAAGGACCATTTTAACCTTTTTCCTCATTTACAAATAATACAAATATTTGATTTAAGGGTTAAATAAGGACCATTTTAATCTTTTTCCTCATTTACAAATAATACTAATATTTGATTTAAGGGTTAAATAAGTGTTTGGTCTCTATAAATTTTTTAACATGGAGTTTTATTCCCTGTTAAATTAAAAATTGTTTAATTATGCTTAAACTTTTAAATTTTAGAATAAATTTTTAGGTCATTTGCAAAAAATTAACTAAAAATTTGATTTATAGGTCAAAATTTGTATTTGTTTTATCTTGGACTTTTCGTATTTAATTTTTTTTATATTTACTTCATTTCATGTTAAAAATTCTAATTTTTTATAAAATAGTTTTTTTTTATTTTTTAGGCAAAATAGAAAATATATAAAATAAAAGGAAAGAGTTACAAAGATTGGGGGCATTTGACCGGACCCAAGAATAACCCAACTAGGAAAACATCATGAGAAAACAGTCCAAAATGGATCAACTCTAATCTATTCTAACAAAAAAACACTAATCACAAGCGCAACCCAGCAAAAGCGCGTACGTGCATGAAACCAGGTTACAAAAAAAGCATGAAAATGAAAATCTACTGAGACCAACTAGAGTCTAAAGATGGCGAATGAACTGACCGCCAACACGGTAACAAACCCAAGTGCCAACAGCTCCTTGATCAACAACAAGGTTTAAGGTTTAAGCATAATTAAAAAAACAACTCAATGGAGCAATGAAAAACAACTTGGTCATAATTTGTTTTTAATAGTTCTCATAAACAAACTCACAAATGCTTACATCAGTAATTAAGTTCAAATGAGTCAATTAAAATCAAGTTAGTCATAAATTGATTTGAATTGTTCTCATAAACTCATATTAATTTAAAAAGATGGATAAGATAGATTATAACTGAAAAACTCATCCAAACTAGGCCCATGCTAATCCATGCAATCATCTATAACTGAAACACTATAAATAAACTTAAGCATTTTGTAACTAACTACTTCGCGCTCTATTTTTAACTATCACACACCCAACCCAATAGAACTCTCTCTCTCTCTCTCTCTCTCTCTCTCTTCAGTAGCTCCACCATGTCTCTTCGTCTTCCATCTCGTGTGGACCCCAAATTATGGCAGAAATGTGCCGGTCCCGACGTCAAGATTCCAAAGATTCACTCTAAAGTTTACTACTTCCCACAAGGTCATTTGGAACATGCATGTTCTTCCCCTACTGCTGCCACAATCAACTTTCTTGGTGGTTACCGTCCATCCTTTCCATGCATCGTTTTAGCAGTTGATTTCTTGGTTGAACCTCTCACCGACGAGGTCTTTGCCAAACTAGTCCTCAATCCCGTATCAACTGATGGTGGTGCTCAAGAACCTGGCCCCCTTGTAGTTCCCGGCCAAGAAGATGGAAACAATCTTGCTTCCTATGTCAAGACTCTCACAATAACTGATACTCAATCTGGATTCAATATACCTCGTGAATGCGCCGACTTGTTCTTTCCAAAGCTTGAGTTGGACAACTCTAAAGAAGTCTCTGTCACTGATCTTCCAGGCAATGTGTACACTTATACCCACACGAAACAGAGCAGACTAACTAAAGGCTGGAATAACTTTGTCAGTGAGAAGAAACTCCTCCCCGGCGATTCTGTTGTTTTCATCAAAAACTCTTCCGGAAAGATACATATCGGAATTCGCAGGAACCCTAACTTCCCTGCAGCTGAAGGTGGTGAAAGAGGCCGGAAATTAACTGAGAGTGCGGTCTTGGATGCAGTGGATTTGGCTAACAAGAACGTGGCGTTTGAAGTTGTTTTTTATCCAACAGCTGGGAATTGGTGTAATTTTGTGGTGGATGCCAAGGTTGTAGATGATGCCATGAAGTTTGGTTGGAAATCTGGAATGAGGGCAAAGCTTCATTTGAAGGAACCTGAATCTTCAAATTTAACAATAAGAGGTTTTCAGCGGGAGGGGACAATCTCTAATGATTCTTCTAATGTTCCTAATTGGCGCATGCTTGAGGTACTTATGCTTTCTTATTTTGTTCTAATGGTATTTCAATTGCATATTGTTATCAAGTTGAATCCATAATAAACAAGATTGATGAAATAGATATAAAATTTCGAGACTTAGTAGGTTGCCACTGTTTTGAATGTAGGCTTGCTTTGTGACCTATAGGATAATTGTCAAATGTAATTCTAAACTTAAGAGACACAAAATCATTACAGAATCTCCATCTGCCACGCTATTATTTCTCTTGTTCTTGATATCTCATGACCGTTAGTGTAAGCAGATTACATTTTAGAATCGATTTTTTGTATCACACTCGCTTTTATATGCAAGTTTAAGAACCTTCTAAGTATTTCTCATTATAAATACTCCTATTGCTAAGTAGAATCTCTATTTTGGCTCATGTTATTAATTGTTATGAAACTTATTAATTGATGTCTAAATACATATATATATATATACTAAGTTATCAAATATTTCAAATTATTGATATTGATTACCATTTTTTATCTTTTTATCATAGGTTAAATGGTATGAACCTAATACCCCGCAGAAACCACCCCTGATCAATCCTTGGGAGGTTGAAGTTTACCCGTCAACTTCCTCCTCCACTGCCAACATCTCCACAACAAAAAGTCCTAAACTTTCTCAGAGTTCTTCTCCCCGACAAATTCAAAATTCTTTAATGCCAACTACACTGACATCATTACCGCCTCCACCGTATATTTTTCCATCTGACATGCAGGGAGTCGGGCAAGAAGGTGCTGACTTGTTCGCAGGGTCAAGTGGTACTTTGCTTGATACAGGGCTAAAGTTTGGCAGTTCTAAAGATGCTGACTTGTTCGCAGAGTCGAGTGGTACTTTGCCTGATACAAGGCTAAAGCTTGGCAGTTCTAAAGGCGCTGACTTGGGTGCAGAGTCGACTGATACTTTGGCTGATACAGAGCTAAAGCTTGGCAGTTCTAAAGGCGCTGACTTGGGTGCAGAGTCGACTGATACTTTGGCTGATACAGAGCTAAAGCTTGGCAGTTCTAAAGGTGCAGACTTGGGCGCAGAGTCCAGTGATACTTTGGCTGATACAGAGCTAAAGCTTGGCAGTTCTAAAGGTGCGGACTTGGGCGCAGAGTCCAGTGATACTTTGGCTGATACAGAGCTAAAGCTTGGCAGTTCTAAAGGTGCTGAGTTGTTGCCTCATAGGTCCAATGAGGCAAGCACCAAGTGAGGTATCTTCATTGAGATATTGGTCTGCAGTCACAATTAGGTACTCAGTGAAAATTAGTTTTTCAGGACACTATATTCTCTAAGCCAATAGCTTCAATCTGGAAAATGTTTAACTTCTGTAATAGTTGTGTCTGACTTCATTGTTTTTACTTCCAAGCATTATTTTTCTTTTCAAAATTTAGACTGAGTATACTGAAGCAATTGTGCTGTGTAGATACAAATGAAAAGTTGTGTGCCTGCGAATACTTGCCTTTGTTTGTTATTTCAGTTTGCTTCGTTTGGTTTTTATTCCTTAAGTCTTTACTTTCTGCTTGCATAAATACCTTTCTTATCAGCTTGTGCCTTTCACTCACAATTTACACAAATACAGATCTAAGCTAGTTTAGAAACTCAGTTTCAACATGAAATTTAAATCAGAGCCGTAATTTTAGTGAATGAATTCAATGCTTGTTAGGGTATCCATATGGTACTGAAATTTCTGATTGTATCTAACTTTTGGCGATTGGTGGAAAATGATTGCTAGTTAGTTATTTTCAGGTGTCATACTTTGAGATCAGACTCTAGCTATTTATGCAAATGAATATCAGATTCTAGCTAGTAATATAAACTTGAAATGAGATCCATAACACAAAATAATTCTAGTTTGGGAGCTTAATGTCATATTCAAAAAGCGTTTTCGAGATACACAAACAATCTTTGGCCATTGATTAGGAGTTAACTAATGACTCAACTACAATGTCACCTCGAGGAACATAGAATGGGATTATTAATTAGCCTTTTTTCTAATATACAAAAAAGTCATATGGAATTCTGTAATTCAGAAGAATTAAGTTAGCATATAATATAAAATTGTGTCGATTCAGGAATGGCCTTTGACTTTCAATATAAACCAAATTCTTTCCATACCATACATCCACTTCAAGTTCAATTTCAGCTGCAGGTGAATTAAATTTATTTGACTCAATTCCTAGTTCATCAGCCTCAAATGGATCTGGTATAGGTGTGTTTTTCTTGCTCAAAATCATGATTTTAAATTGTGGCTGAGGTCGCGATATCAATCACATGGTTACAGACATTGCATCTGTTGCAATGAATACTGTGTACTTGTGATGTGGATTTATTTTTAATTCGTACCAATTGTTATAATTCATTGCTTATCTTAAAAATCAAACATCTATTTTCCCTCAAAAATCTCATATCTATCTCATTATCAAAATATTGATTCCAATAAAGAGGAAGTTTGAAAAAAAGTTGTGCAAAGTACTATATAGTCCGTTGCGGTCAAATGTGGCGCAACATGTTGGAGAATCTTCACGATACGTACGTACGTACGTCTTGTAGCAGCTTGTCCATATAATAAAGTGCATTCTGTTATGTGATAGTATCGTCTAACTAGAATTGAGTAATATTTTTTGAGGTATATTCATTACTGATAAAAAAAAGTTGATAACATCTCAAAAAACACAAAGTTGATAACATAATCTTGGGACTGAGAAGCTGGTACTAAACTTCAGAATCAATGACTCCTGAATGATGTAATTGATGCCCTGCCAAATGGTTATGCAAATATAAGTTAAAGAAAGAAAACATAAAAGTTAACTGCAACACATAGAATCATAAAGGTTCCTGAAAAATCTGAAATACTAACCATGCTTGCCGACATTTGACAACTCCACTGCGAACAGAACTCTTTGTACCATCAAGACACTTCGATATTTCTTGTAGAAGGAGTTCCTAATATTTTCAACGTAAATAGTATGAAGAATAATCAATAGGCAATTAAATGTTTCCAAAAATGAAAATACAAAGAGGTTAATAATATGCATAATATTTATGAAAATGTCTATTCAAAGAGCATTGAGAAATTAGCACAGATTGGAAAGTGAATCAAGTGTGAGAATGAATGCAACTCAAAGCATTGTGTCTACTCAATGGATCGATACAAACACGGGGATGCTCAGAAAATGCAAGAAGACATTGAATAGTTGTTTCCCGAATAAGCTGAACAAGGGGAGAAATAGATCTTTAAACAACCAGGATTGCAAAAAAGTTATGAGGGAGTTAAAGGTTTTGGCAGGAATTCTTGAGCACAAAAACACCATCACCGAATAAGTTTGAGAAACCTAAACTCTTTTGAAGCAGCTTCTCATTTAGACAAGTTTTTGTATACTGTCTAAGTTACAGCCAAAAATAAGTAGATTATTCAAACTGGTAAAATGTTTTAAGAGGCAATGAAATTCCTTTATAACACAACTAAAATCTGCATCTTTTAGCAGTAAATAAACTATACCTTCTTACGAGAGTAGTTCACAAAGCTTAATTAAACAGCTGATGATAATATGTGCATTCTCAATAACTGTTTCTTGCCCTGCATTCTCAATATTTACAGGTGATTCTTTCTTAGATGTTTGTCATCATATTCATCCCAAAACAACTATGAGTAGCATGCTAATACTTTGTGAAGACACAAGCAGAATTTACATAAAGTATCAACGGTTCCAGCAAATTACAAAAATTGCACCAGAATCTAGACAAAGATGCAATGGTAAATGCTAGTACTTTGTGAAAATCTGTACTAACTTCAAAAAAATATGTTCTAATGGCTCCGTTTCTTTCGCACAAGGAAAATACAAAACAAAACTAGAAAGAAAAAGTAAATAAAATTGTAGTATGAAATCTTCAAATTCTCAACAATTACATCCTTACAAACGGATAAGTTAAATACTGCCGCCATCGTAATTAACATTTTTTTCTGTCAACATCCCAGATAAAACTAGCAACAGACCATACAAGATATCTTTCTCTGTCATTTTTTTTTTCTGCCAAAACTAGCAAAGGCTAGTAACAATAAAGATGTGAAATTGTACAAAGAAAAAAAGTTGTAAATATTTTTTAGGCGAAGGGAGACAATATATTGGAAACTCCAAGTCAAAATAGCTATTTACAGACTAGTTACCGTTAAAAAGGTATCAATCAAAGTTAGTTATAAAAAAAAGCTACAATTTATTGATAATTAAAATCACAAGAGTAAACAATCCTATCAAACGAGGTAAAGGACAAACTCTAAATTTGCCTTCCAACAAACCATATGAAGATTCTTGTCTCAAAATCAACACTATCAAAGATAAAATTCTAATTTTCTTTTACTCATCAAAGCTCTTTTTTTGCTACTTGCTGTGTTCTAGCTCAGTAAGACGAAAAAAAGTATGATTATATTTGCAATGCAAGGTTGCTAATTTTTCTTGAAACAATCGGTTAGTAGATTTTAGGAAACACTGGGGTAGTGTTTTCACCTTGGAGTATATTATGCTTCTGATACGATACTGTGTAGTGTGTACGAGGTTAGGAAAAAGGGAGGAAAGGCAGAAGGGATTAATTTTCTTTTTATCAAATAAATGTGCACGTCGCAAGTTTATGATACAGCTATTTAAGAGGAGTAGCACTTAACAAAGCACACTGTGAGGCTAAAATACCACCATTTTGCATGCCATCAATGTCACTAAAAGAAAATCCCAAACTATCCATCCCATCATTCTTAGTAAAAGGCTTTGAAACAAGGCATTGCAGGAAGGAATGGAAGTCTTGGTGGAAATATTGAGAACGCGACCAATATCATGTAGTTTCTTCTTTTCTTGTACATAAGATGCAATGCTGTTGAAGGAGGGACAGATCTTCAATTACAACTTCCTTCTTTGGAAAGTCAATACCATTTGTGGGTGCTAGAGTAAATGGGAAATTTGGCTCCTCCAAATAGGTATTTATGGTGTCTAGTAACAAACACTAAATAGCCCCGGTATATTTTGCGATTCTCTCTGCTCCATATTTGGAAGAGTACACTCTAAGATAGTGTAAGGAATCAATCTGAATGCATAGAAAAGCAACAGACATGAAATTATAAATGATTAAGTTTTTTTTTGCAAACTGAAGAAGGAAGCGAATGTAGTGAAGAAGAAAAGTTCTGAAGAAGGAGAGGAATAACAAATGGCTCAAAAATAGGTGTAGAAGAGAATGCATACTGCAGAAAATTAAAATAGTTAGATCACTACACCTGTGGCTACTGATATTTGAAATTTCCCAGAGTACTCACTACACCATATGAAACATGTGTAACAGCTGCTTACTTACACTATACACATATGAAACAAATGTAGGTACGGAACATTTTAACAAATATCATACAGAGAAATTAGTGGTACTGAACATTTCCATATCATACAGAGAGCAATTGTGTTTTACTCAGTATTGCTTGGTTCTCCCCGTAAATCTTCCACAAAAACACAGAAAAATGCAATCAGGACATGAAGTTTCATAGGGAAAAGCACTTCAACTGAGAAAGACGGAAGAAAGATCGAGATGTTAAAGTCTATCCTCATTAAAGCATCATAACTGTACGTGGATTTTGGTAACCAACGACAAATCTCTTAAAAGGAACATTCAACTTGAAGCCCAGCAATTTCTGCCTATCTCCAGAACTGTGAGGTTTTAAACTAACTACTGTCTATGTTAAAAAAAAAAATGAAGATCACTGGGAATAGTTCAATGGCAGTCCAAAAGGTGCTGACTCGTTGCTACATAAACATAACAAGTCCAATGAGCCAAGCACCAAGTGAGGTATCTTCATTGGCATATCTGTGCAATATTTGTATGCAGTCGCAATTAGGAACTCAGTGAAAATTAGTTTTTCAGGACAGTTTACTAGTAGTACAGGTATGCTAAATTAATTGACTATTTATATAAAAATGGTAGAGTCATCTATTGTTGTTTTCCTCAGTTATGTGTGATGATAGTTTTTGGTTCTTAAATTTACAATTTGATTTGGAATTGTAACCAATGGGTCCAACCAAATACATAATTCATGATTCACTTGCTGCACTGTATTGGAAATGCATGATAATAGTAGGCACTGCATCTTGTTTATATCTTTGTTGTTTCATCTTTGATCCAATCTCATTCATTTTCTGCCTCTGATAACAAGATTTTCTTTTCTAAATTACTTTTAGAAGTGTTCATCTTCAACCAAATTTAGTATACCAAATTATCCAACTTGTAACTTGCCCCCAAAGTTAGTTTCTTCATTCTTTGTAAAGTGTATTATTGGACAAGCTATAGTGGTTATCTTAGTTTATTGCTTGCTTCAATAATTATAAGCTTGGTAACTGAAATTCATGTATGAATGTTTACTTTGGTTTTTCTTGTCTTCAGGTACTTAAAGGCTGGCAGACATTATTGTAACTAGATTGATGAAACAAATTATGATATTTGGTCTAGCATATGATACAAGGAATCAGTGACTTAAGAGTATAAGGAAGCCTAGTGTAATCAATTTGGCCATTTAGTTTTTCCTAAAATATAAATTAGTTTCACTTGTGAGTTCAGGTTCGGAAGATACAATGAATCAGCAATCCTCTAAATGAGGTAGTCAACCACAAAATCAAATGTCATGATGCTCAGGTAAAGCTAATATAACCAGTCAATCAACTCTGATGGTTATTCAATTTTTGGTGACCGCTTGTTGAAGCCTCTTAGAAAATCAATCTTCTGAACTGAAATAATCATTTAACTCGGAAAAAATCAAGATCAATACTCCGAGCATAAACATTCAATGACGTTGTTTTCATGTAAAATCATGTATAGTTATTTTCAAAAGAAACCGTGAACATTCAACGAATTGAATTAAAGGGAGCTTCAAAGGTGCTAATAAATTTATGTTTACTCGTACACTTCTTTTCTAAATGAGGTGAATAAATACTTCCGACATGCAACCTTGCAGATATATTCAATATCTAAGAATGTCGCATCTCATATTTTCATGAACAAGTATGAATTCAGTTCTTCATGTAGTTCTAAATTAGTTATCTTCTGATAAATGGCCAAAGACTGTGTTTGTGTATCTTAAAAACACGTTTTGAATATGCTATTAAGCGCCAAACTAGAATTTTCTTGGCTTATGGATCTCATTCAAAGTCTATATAACTGGCTAGAATATGATGTACAATTGGAATGATTCACCAAATTCATAATTGTGAGTGCAGGTCAATATTGCACAGATATGCCACGGCAACGAAATTTCTCATTTCATGTATGGTTTAATGGTCTTGAAGTTTCTGAAATATGAGATGACTACTATTTTCAAGAATTTGCTTTCTTGAAGATACAAATTTAAAGTTATTGTTGATTGTTCAAAAAATGGTACTATAAAATTTCTTTTTCATTGACTGATATGAGTAATATAACAGAAAGAAGATTCCAGAAGAAGAAAAACAAAGGTCTTAATGCAACCAGAAAGTAAAGACTTAAGGGATTAAAACCAACCCAAGCAAACTGAAATAACGAACAAAGGGAGTGCAACAGAATTATATATCTAATAAGTAATCTCGAATGGATGTACACACACGCACACGACACTTTTCATTGGTATCTACACAGCAGAATTGCAACAGTATACTCACTCTAATATTTGAAAAGAAAAATAATGCTTGTAAGTAAAAACAATGAAGTCAGACACAACTTTTACAGAAGTTAAACTAATTTTCACTGAGTTTCTAATTGTGACTGCAGACCAATATTACACAGATATACCAATGAAGATACCTCACTTGTTGCCCTGTTCATTGAGGCAACAAGTCAGCTGATTTCGGACTGCCAATGTATAGCTCTGTGTCAGACAAAACTGCCATTGTACTGTTCCAGATGAAACCATCACCCTTGTCATTCAAAACTTTTGAAGAATCTGATACAGATAAATGGTCATGCCTGGCTCCCTGCATGCCAGCTGAAAAAGTATCAGAATCCAACCATGTTTGGTTCAAGGATCCCATTGTTGAGTTAGGTAAATCTGGCATAGCAATGAAAGGGGAAGCTGGTGGTGGAGGCGGTAATTGAGGCACGGTAATTGGTGGAGAAGAATATGGATTTTGTTGGGGGGAAGGACACTGAGCATGTCTAGGACTTTTTGTTGAGGGGAATGGTAGATCTAGTGCAGGTATGTTGCAAGCTTCAACCTACCAAGGATTGAATATGTTTGTATTTTACAAGATTTTATTAGATCCATCCCAGTTAACCTATGATAAAGAGATAAAAAATGGTAAGAATCAATATCAATCATTTGAAATATTTGATAGCTTAGTATATATATGTATTTACACATGAAAAGTTTCTTATCCATTGATAACATGAGTCAAAATCAAGATCCTACTTAGCAATAGGAGTGTTTCCAATGAGAAATGCTTAGAAGGTTCTTAAACTTCATTACTATTTCTTAAAGAATATCACTATTGAAGCAATTTTAGTTATACAAACAATCGATTAAGTCTATAATAACAAACAATCGTATCGAAAATGTAATCTGATTACCTAAAGTATACATTTAACATCAGTGGAAATCGACTTTTCACTATTGAAGCAAGTTAACAAACAATAGATTTTAAAATATAATCTGATTACCTAAAGTACACATTAAGTGTAATGAGATATCTATCAAGTGCAAGAACAAGGGAAATAATAATGTTGGAAATGGATACTTTAATGATTTTCTGTCTCAAAATTTTACAATTACATTTGGAACTTATCCTATAGGGAACAAAGCTAGCTTACATTCCAAACAGAAGAATCTACCAAGTCTCGAAATTTTATATATCTATTTCATCTAATTATTGTTTCAACATCTTCAACACTCATAATTATCAAACAAATCATGAAATTATGGATTTAATTTTAATAAAACTATAAACTTGATAACAATATGTAATTAAAATAAGCATCATTTTATACCTAAAGAAAGTTCATTGTGTCCCCATAATGATTAATATACAATTTATATTGCATATCCTCTTTTGGTCACAGTTTGTTGATAGCTAATAAATAAATTGCATGAACAGATCCATCAATTTATATTTAAAAGTGATCTTTTTGTGTTGCAGATATGCATCATCTTCTAAGCAGACAAAAAAAACTGATTTTTTTCATGGCCATAGTGGATCCAAGACAGGTAACCACCAACATATCATGATTCAATTACAAAATAGACATACCTCATTGTTTAAAAATCTCTAAATATTTTTCATTCAACCATGTTGTAGGAAAGACTGGAGGTACCTTTCGATGTCTACAAAAGAAATGAAGAAGTACTCACACAACATGAGCATGGATCTGTTCATGACAACCAGAGAAGATGGGCTCCCTTTCAATTCCGGAAGGAAGGTGAAAAGATCTACATCATAGGCGGCGAATTCATTGCTGAAACGTTTGAGTTAGATGCTCCAACAATCACCAAGTTTAACCATGTTGGTCCATATAGCATGTTTGAAATCACATTTCTACCGGTTACTGACTCTCTACAAAACACTGCAAGAATTGAAAAACATGTGGTCTGCAACAACAATGTCACCAATGATTTTACTAGAGATGCCGAGGTCCAGATGCATCCCAAGGTGGAAATCCTTGCTGAAAAATATACCAACAAATTAAGGATTAAGGTAAATAGACTCTAACACATTCTTATTTGTCTATCTAAATTCCGGATACCTAATTTGAAATAAATTATATAATGTCGGTTTAAATTGTAGACCTTAAAACTAGATTGCAACTATTTTCTTCACCTCCAAACTCAATATGCATTTGACCATACCAACATAAACATCTAATTAACACTACAATTTCTTTCGTACTAGCACTTCCCTAATGAGATATCAAGGACATTTCTAAAAGGAAAGCGGAAGACAATGACACTGATCGACGGCCAAACTCAACTTTTGCCGAGAACGTATGCTAAAGGTAGGCAATAAGTTAATATTTGATATGGAGAAACCACCTAAAAATATGCACGTTCAAGTCGTTCCCAAATAAATATTTGTGTTCATGATCTGCGCTCTCAACAGATTACCTCAACTCTAATGTTAAACTAGATTATCTTGACTCACCAAGGTTATTTCTTTGCATCATTTTGGCTGATGTAAATGTGGGTATCACACCTCTTTTGATAACTCTAAAACAGTAGAAATCTTTTTGTATAATTTCAACTCTAATGTTAAACTGGTATGTATTATATCAATGTTTCCTTTGTTAGTGCCACTTATTTGCATCCTAAATATTATGTCAATTTCCTATGTTATGAACTGATTATTTTTAGGTGATTATATGTTTTTGTTCAACTACTGTTGTGCATGTATGATGTTAATACTTAATGTCTTAATCAAGTTTCAAGGTTTTTTAGGTATATTATCCCTTCATCAGCAAATAGAAATTTTACGATGAATCATGATATTCCATCGTTTTAACATATATCCTTTCAATGCAATATTTTATCAAATACGTTACTGAACCCGTGCTTCGCACGGGTTTGTAACTAGTTGTATTTAAAATTCTTTTCACATACATTTACAATATAATATTCAGATTATTAGTTTGATTTTAAGCATCCATTTTTGGAAATTTATCAATGATGGAGAAGACCACGAATTTTCCAACCGGTTTACCAATACAAATAGTGATCGATCATGAAACAAAATGATAGCAGCTTACTAATATTTATGCGACAAAAGAAACCATTTTTCGATGCAAACTTATTTATTTTAGTACTTTAACCAATGCATCAAGGGCAATGATTAGCATTCTCTAGGAAATTAAAATATTGTTTCGTATTAAATAGAGATCGTCGTGAGTTTAGTTCACTAGAAACATTGCATAATATATACATAGTTCGGAGTTCCAACCCCTAATATCTCAATTATTAACTAAGATGTGAATTTCTAACTAATAAACTATATCGCAAAATAAATAAATAAAATAATAGAGATAGAACCATATCTCTATTATTTGAGGTGTGTTGAATAATTTGATTTGCATTTTTAAGGTATGGGAAAATCAAGTTGGACGGATCTGGTCTACGGATAGAACCCGGAATTGGACCTACTTGTCTTGGAATTAACATTAAAAATTGTCATTTTTTTTTAAGAGACATTAAAATTTGTCAAAACAATGAAAACCCCCGACAAATCAGAAATTATACTCAATAAAGTTCCAAACTTTTTATCTGGTATTGCTTCCGATCTGAAGAAGCGCAATTACGCCAAAATGGACGACGTATTGTTATCCAATACGTAGGGTTGGCAAAACGGGTCCAATTGTCCTTTTTAGCCTATTATTTTTAGCGGACTTGCTTCCTATAGTTGGCTCGCCCCGCTTAACAAGATGAAAAACGGGGCGGACGCGAGGCAGGGCAGGTTGTCCCCGCTTAACTCATTTTTTTATTTTATATCTTTAGACTTGTATTATCCTTCTGAGATTATTTTGGTTGTTGGATTTATTTTAAGATTTGTTTTATGTTGGCGGTTTTTATTTATTTTGCTATTATTGAGTATGATGTTGAGTTCGACAATTTATTATTTACTAGACGTCTACCTATGCAACACGCACATACAATATTTATAGAATTATTCTTAATAATCGGTGTACTTTAAATATATTGTTTTGAATATACGTGTGAATAATATTGGCCGTGGTTTCAATTTAGACATTGAAGAAAATAGGTGCTTTTAATTTTAGGTTTGATTATTTTATTTTATGTGAGCACTGTTAGATTAATCCAACAGTTGAGATTAGCGCAGGATTGAAAGCAGAAGAGAATAAATTGGAGAATACCTTTGTATCTCTAGCAAAACTCGTTTCTACAAAACTCACCTTGCCTCAGTTATGAGTGTGCAGATCAAAGATGCGCGCCTTTTGCCTGAAAAAACTACCGGTTCTTAGCTATTATTTCGGTTTAGATATACAAAACTTTCGCAGAACATGGAACCTGATTCTCTCGTCCCGCAAACTCCATGATGCTTCTTCCACAGGTATCTATCTCAGTTTTCTTCTATATTATAATGAACACCAACTGTTTGTGAAATTTACTGTTAGACTCAATTCAAATGTCTTGTAGCTCCTCCTCCTGTTGAGAATAAGCTTCACTACGCTTCAACAAGACAAGAGGAGAGGAAACAACTTTGTGACCCCAAGACACAGATTTCAGATGTGTTGAAAAATATAGACTTGAGATGGTTTGTTGCTAATTTCAAGGTTGGAAAGATGCAGAATATGCTTGGTGAAATTTTGCCTGTGTCCTCTATTTATGAAAAGCTAGTTTTGTATTGCTGTGCCGTCACGGATAAGGTATAATTTTCTCCTTTATTCATTCTCATATTACGGTTATCAAATCTAAATATAATTGTCATAAAGTCATCCATGAGAAGGAAAACGATAACAAGATTCCCTTCATATCTGATGTAGGAGGGTTTTATTAGTTATATAGTAGTATTTATTATTTTAGCCAAATCTTAGTAATTTTCTAGAACTTTCTATTATTATTTCGTTTTGTTTTATTTTGGCCCATAAGGGTTTGTGCATTAAGCTACTTGAGGTGGGCTTCTAACCTTTATACTATTTTTTCCCTTTCTTATAGTATTTTCCTTCTCCTTATGATTTTACTTTATGGCTGTAGTATGTATCACGTACTTTTGGCCTCAGGAGATCACAAATCTGCTGAAATTATGCTCAATAAAGTTCCAAGTTTTTTATCTGATATTGCTTCCGATCTGAAGAAGCGCTATTGCGCCAAAATGGATGACGTACTAGTATCCGATACGTATGGTTGGCAAAAGGGGTCCAACACGCCGGGCTGTCCTGTTTAGCCTGTTATTTTTAGCGGACTTGCTTCCTATAGTTGGCTCCCCCTGCTTAACTAGATGAAAGACAGGGCGGATGCGAGACGGGGCGGGTCGTCCCCGCTTAACTCGTTTTTCTTTTATTTTTTAGACTTGTATTATCCTTCTGGGATTATGTCGGTTGTTGGATTTATTTTAAGATTTGTTTTATGTTGGTGTATTTTACCTATTTTGGTATTATTGAGAATTTTGTGTAACTTGATGATATAGTTTATTCTTAAGTTAGTTTATTAAGAATGCCAAGAAGTAGGTTCTTGAAGAGCCACTGCCTTTTTACAGGCTTTTGTTAATTGTTTCGTACACTCAAGCACATTTTTGCCTTCAAATAGTTGAGAGTGGCGAGGGTCATTAAGAATACCACCAATATTCTCAAGGTTTTCTATGTTCACCACTTTCTTTCACTGCGTGTTCAATAAAAGTGGAAACAACTGGGATGTTCGAAGGATTCTTGAGTAAGCTGTGTGCAAACTTCAACACCAATGAAGCGGTAGTTGTAGGATCAATTGCAGTGAAAGAAAGTGGAAATCAGTTATTGCGCCGAGAATATGATGCAAAGGTGGTTGAAGTGATGGTGATTTTATTAGTAGAAACTTTAATTGGAGCGGTTAATATTAAACTATATATACTATTTTTTTTAGATCATAGTATTATGTTTTCTACTTTATTTCAAAATTTTGTTTTTACTTAATAAAGTTAATATATTTTAGTAGTTATTGAGTGTTTTGAAAGTCAAGATTACCAATGAATTGAAAAAAACATCAAAAGTTCAATGACACAGAGGTTGTTGAAGATGTAGTTATAAATATTATTTTAAGTTTGAATTTTGAATAATTAAAAAAAATATATTGGATTATGCATCATGGGGGGCACAACTAAAATAAATGAAATAAAATATATTTTAATTGTTTTTTGACAATTTTTATTGCTAACTAAGCTCTCTATATTTGTTTAAATTTTTATTACCAAAGTGTAAATTTTTCATATGGTTAAAATAAGTACTGAATTTACACCGAACAAGAAATATAATGATGAAGAAATACATTCTAATAAATACTTTTTTAAAGATTTATTTAAAAAAAATATTGTTTTAAAGATAAAACTCCTAATACAATGTGAAAGAAAATAAAAGCATATAATAATTTAGTTCGAATCTCAGGTGATTGATCTTTTACGACAAAAACCAATATCCAAATAAATAATTTAATAAAAGTAACTTAGATTTAATTCGGTTTTAATTCGAACAAAAAAAATTAACTTAATTGGTTTGAATTTATGGGTGGGATGTATCAAAATATCGATTAGGGTTTGATTATATATAGGGCATGTTTGGATAAACAGCTTATATTTAGTTATAGCATAAGCACTTATCATGATAAGAGCTTATCTATAAGTTTGCATAAGCTATTTTTCTAGCAAAAGATAAATAACGTTGTATTGTTTTTGTATATGTTATAAGTTGTTTTTATGAGCTCTATTGGAGAACTGATGAAAATAAGCTGAAAAACGTTTATGAAAATTGCCATAAGCTGATTCCAAAAGTTCTACCAAACAGTATCACGAACTTATGCTGATAGATAGATAAGGTCAAAAGTAATGCTACTGCCTGCTCATAAACTATACAACTCGCGTTTCAGCTTCAATATTTGTTCCTGATTTTGTTGTTTCTCTGCTGCCAAATGATCCAAATGGTCCTTATTCAAACGTTGCAGCACTGCAAAGAGATTTTGGTGTGAGAACAGTTTTGAGGACAGTTCACACCTTTATCATGGAGTCAAGTCCGAGTTGGTAAACAATTGTGACAGATACGCCAAATTAAACTATTAACTTTTGACAGTTTTTCTCTACGCCAAATTAAATCATGTCTACCTTCAACTTGAAAATAATTCCCCAAAATAACCTCTAGGAGATCTTTTACACAAAAGCCATATGCACTTCTAACCGAATACTGCATTTTTTTTTCTTTTCGAGATAGGAGATATTGGCTTAGGGTATAAACTTTCTTGAAAACCACCATATTGGTGCATGGATTTCAAACTATTATGGTTATGAGGCAACAAGTCAGCAGTTAGGACTTCTAATGTTTAGCTCTGTGTCTGACAACGTACCACACCGCCCTACCATAGAACTGATCCCAATAAAACCACCATTGTAGTTGACTGATTTTGTATCTGTATATCTAGGGATGTTACGTAACATGAATGCGAGTTTTGCGATAAGGTGAACAAATACTTCCAACATGAATACAGTTCTCATGCCGTACTTAATTAGCTAACTTCTAATCAGTGGCTAAAGACTGTGTGTATCTCAAATATAATTTTTTAATATGACATCTTGTATTTCCATGATCAAGTATGAATTTTCTTGGCTCGAGTCTGCAGGACAATACTGCACTGATCTTACAAAACTAATTTTCATGGAGTTTCCTAACTGTGACTGCAGACCGATACTTGCCACTTGAGCACATTGATGCACGCGTTGTGCTGTGAGACTCCTCAAAGCATGACACTGAAAATAACTAACTAGCAATAATTTTCAATCTTTCACTAAAAGTTAGTTTGTTAGAGATAAATGAATCTAATTTTTTTTTTAACAATAAGGCTCTTCTCCTGTTACTTGGAGATTAAAGGTTCAAATTTTGAAATATCTTCTTCACTTTCAGGGTTAAGAATGAGTACATCTGCCCTCCGATATCACACCTGATAGCATGTGAGTGGACTCGCCTAGTCTCCGTTCACATCAAACATTTTGCTAATGTAGCTCTCCATATTTAATCAAGTTCTCATTCGATGCATATTGAGAAGCCAGATACAATCAGAAATTTCAGTACCATATACATACACTAAGCATGCAATTCATTCACTAAAATTACAACCATAATTTAAATTTCAAGTTCAAACTGAGTTTCTAAACTCATTTGTATTTTTGTAGATTTTCAGTGAAAGGCATAAGCTGGGAACATAAGTTGAGATTAAATTTTTCCACTCAAAGTATGGTGAAATTAAAGACTTAGGGGATAAAAGCATATCCAACTAAGTTAACTAAAATAATAAACTAAGTTAACAAATCCATTATAGGTCGAGCTATTGATTTAGAAGAAACATAACACAGTGACTTCCTTGCATGGTAAAACTCATCGTAGGAATCGTGTTTATGCGGGAAAAAACCTTTCCAGTGTAGAAGGATTATGATACTCTTTATTTATATTATTGTACAAACATGTTGAAGGGAAAATGAAATATAATTTTGTTTGCATAGATATGAAAAGAAATATACTGCTTTTAAGCGAAAGCAATGAAGTTAGAAAACATTGTTTTACAAAAAGAAATATACTGTTGTCAATGAAGATATCTCACTTGGTGCATGGCTCATTGGCCCCATAGGACTTCCAACTATCATGGTTAAGCGGAAACAACTCAGCTGATTTAGGACTTTCCAATGATTCAGGCAAAGTGCCACTCGACCCTGCCACTGAACTGTTCCCATTGAAACCATCACCCTTATCATTCAAAACTTTAGACGAATCTGATACAGATAAATGGTCCTGGCTAGCTCCCAGCATGCCATCTGGAAAAGTATCAGAATTCAACAATGTTTGGTTCAATGATCCCATTGTTGAATAAGGGAGCTCTGTCATAGGAATGAAGGAAGAAGTTGACATAGAAGGTAATAGAGGTGATGGAGTTGGAGGATAAGAGAATGGCATTTGTAGGTGGGAAGAAATCTGAGCAAGTATAGGGTAAATATCAACCTGCCAAGGATTAACACTGTTTGGATTCTGCGAGATATCAGGATCCCAATTAACCTATGATAGAGATAAAAATGGGTTAGAGAATATGACTATTGGAGCAGGTTAAGTAGAAAGTTACAACAATTGATTATAAAATGTAATCAGATAAATTCTTGGAACTATTTCAAATTATTAAGGAATTGCATCATTAGAGTATAAAGTTGCTTAACTCATTGAACTTAATGTGGTATGGTAGAACTCATAACAAAGGAATGAAGCATCTATAAGTTTCTTTAGAAAAGCAAAGCAAATTATATTAACTACATGCTTAGCTTATAGTGAACCAAAATCATTACAAAATAGATTCTGTATACATTCAAAAGGGAAATGAGACAAGACAAGTAAGCATAAAATCATGCACAGATTCCAGACCAACTTTTTGCAGTCGAGAAGCCAGGTCTATTTCTTCTTTCATTATGCGTCACTACATTCTTGCAATGTCATTCCTTTCGATGACAATCGTCGACCCTGAATTGATGCACGATTAGCACAGCATCAGAAACCAGCATACAATGTTCCATGATTCATATTTTCCAAAACCACTCATAGCGACAGTAACTCAGTCACAGATGAGGAACTACATACTCTATTGAGAATGTCAATGTGCCAAATATACTGACAGCACAAGATTGCAAACTTATCCATGACCAAACAAATCATTCATTCAGAGTACTATGCATCAGAGGCTTATGAGATAAAGAAAGAAGCATACATAGCCGATAGTGCACAAATCTATTCGAAACGTACAGTAATAACATACTAAATGAATCATGTTTCAATGTATCAACGAATCAACTACACAATAATATTTATGGATAAATACTTATGGATTCAACTTTTGTAATAACTAAAAATTTAATAACAATATCAATATGCACTTGAAATATAATGGGGCAAAAAATACCTGAAGCATTCGCCAACTAGGGACATCAGAAGGAGCATCAGACATATCAGAAATTGTCCCCCGAGGTTGAAAATATGGCTTCTTTGAAATTGAATATCCATCTTCGTTCAAACAAAGGTTGACTCCCATTCCAGATTCCCATCCATTCTTCATAGCCTCGTCAACAATGCTCGCATCCACCACAAAATCACACCAATTAGCCGTAGGATAATACACAACTTCAAATGCCACGCTCTTCTCCGCCAACTCCACTGCATCCATAACTGCCTTTTCCGTTAAATACTCCCTTTTCCCGCCTTCATCTTCAGCTGCAGGGAACTTAGAATTCCTGCGAATTCCGACAGATATCTTTCCGGCAGAGTTTTTGATGAAAACAACAGAATCGCCAGCGACGAGTTTCTTCTCTGTCACAAATCGAGACCAGCCAGTAGTAAAAGTGAATCGATGTGCATTGGAGTCCTTCTTTCGGTAGACACATTTGTACTTCCATATATTACCTTGAATGTCGGTGACCGAGATATTCTGTGGCTGCATTCCATCCTCCCAGTCAAGTTTGGGCAAGATCAAGCGAACGCATTGATGAGGTACAAACAGTACACATTTAGCATCTGATTCTGTGAGAATCTTGACAAAGGAAACAAGATTATCATCTTCTTGGTCGGGAACCTCAGGAGGAGGAGCTGGTTCTTGGACTTGGATAGCAAGATTGTTGCCATTGTTCTCTTCTTGGTCGGGAAAGTCAGGAGGAGCTGGTTCTTGGATTTGGACACCACCATCAGTTGTTACCGGAGTGAGGAGCAGTTTGGCGAAAACTTCATCGGTGTGAGGATCCGCCAGAAGATCAACAGATGAGATGATACAGAGAACGGATGGAAGGCGAAGACATAGACGGAGCTGTGTTTCAATGTTAGGGGATGAACAAGCATGTTCCAAGTGACCTTGTGGGAAGTAGTAGACTTTTGAGCCAATATTCGGAATCTTGACAGCAGGTCCGGCGCATATTTGCCATATTTTGGATTTCACACGGCGTGGCTCAGGCAGAGACATGGCGGAGCAGTTGGAAGAATAGAGAGAGAGAGAGAGAGAGAGAGAGAGAGAGAGAGAGAGAGAGAGAGAGAGAGAGAGTATTGTTGGGTGTATGACAGTGTTAGTTATGAGAGTGAAAACTGAAGCGCGAATGTGTTTTTTAAACTTATATACAACTAACTATAATGGTTCAAGCACTTTACTATATATATATATATATATATATATATATATATATATAGATAGATATTTTATTATAAAATATTTACCTAAGTTTAATTCAAGTCATATGTTATTAAATTGAAATTAAACAATACAATTAGATTATTAAGGGAAAAATTCTAGGAGAAAAATATACAACTAAAACAGAGCACCCAAATTGGGTGCTTAAATGAGTCATCTGTGTCTACATCATTAATTTTACAGTAATACTTAATAAGCATCGATTTTCTCCAACTCAGCACCTCAAAAGAAATTTATTAAATAGGTCCCACAAATAATTATATATCATTATATTTCAACAAAATTTATTTGATTTATTCAGATTTATTAAATAGGATCAAAAAAAATGAAAAGAGAGATGGTGATTTTATAACCACCATTCTCCATAGGCACCCATATAGTTCACTCCACAATTGGGGTGCCTATTTAATGTGGTGCTAAATAGGTTAAACATCCACCATTGTAGATGATCTTACCTTAGATGTAGCACAATATATCAATGCACTTGAATGTAAATCAGATTACTCTCACTACAAATAAGAGAGTATTTGAAGGTGAGAAAAACAAAAAAAGGGGGGTTGAATTGTGTTTGTTTTTTTTTCGTTTTCACCTACTGAAGTCACTAATCAGAAGCAGATAGAATTCAGCTTTTGATGTGATAATTAGAATCTAAATGCAGCGGATAAAAACACACACACACACACAGAGAGAAGAAAGACACAAACCAATTATACAAGTTCCTTTCATAAACCGGAAGTAGTCATGTCCCCCTTACACTTACAAGGAGAGTTCACTAAAATGTAATATCTGATTACAACTGCTCACTGCAACACCTAGCAAGAGACTTCAAACAACTCAAGCACAACTGCAAGAGATTTCCTATGCTCAAGAACATAATCAAGAGACTTCCTATGCTCAAACACAACTGCAAGAGACTTCTATTCAAACAGAATTACAAAGAAATTTGTTTGAGGTTGAACACTTGATATACAATCAGTGGTGTTCACAATGCAAATCAGATA
>Ga0315914_1001963_pt1 | contig 31434 bp, 17 predicted proteins | sample MpolenodulesMG_FD_203920 | JGI IMG/M metagenome (GOLD analysis project Ga0315914, IMG submission 203920) | Medicago polymorpha root nodule microbial communities from Los Angeles, California, United States - elongated nodules | ecosystem: Host-associated > Plants > Roots > Nodule | place: USA...
TAACAGTTCCGCTTTTTCAGTTTTCAAAACAGTTCCGCGTTTTCAATTTTTAAAAACAGAAAAAGGGAAACAGCTTTTCTTGACTTTTATTCTAGTTTTCTCTCTAACAAAACACAGGAATCATTTTTTAATGGCAATTTCGTAAATAGCCTAACTGAATCATCACTACAAAATCGTTGGCAGTTTCCATCATCAAGCGGATTTTGTTTTAGTTTTTTTTTCTTATAAGTAGTTTTTAAATATTGGTTTATAAAATGATTTTGTCTATTGGTTTATAAAGGTTTTGAGTGGCGCTTTTTCATTCTTAACCTATAACAACGGGGTATTGGAACATCAGTTGCTAAATTTTATCTATAGCAACTCTTTTTTCTGCAGTTGCTAAAAGTGACCGTTGCTATATGGCAATTTTCTTGTAGTGTTAATTGCAGTTTTGGTTTTCTTATTTTCACCGTTTTGTATAATTGGCATCCCTTTGATAGTTTTAATCCTGCCATCAAATATTTAGTCTAAAATATTTAGATCATATATCACATCATTTATAACATACGCTCTCCGTCTCAAAATATTAATAAAAATTGGTCAACAAAAGTTAATGTATTTGATTCAAAATTTGTATCAAATACATCAACTTATATTAGACCAATTTTTACTCAATTTTTGGATGGAATGAGTATATCTTCACCAATTTTTAGTTAAAAAATACGATCAAGAGATCAAAATTGTCAAATTTTAAAAAAGAGATCAAAACTACAAACAAACCAAAAGAGTATTACTTATGCGCTCGCGCGCTCACACACAATTGATTCAAAGTATTGTTATTTAGAATAATGTAAATGTCGGAGAACGATAGAAGGGGAAAAGTAGAGGACTAGAGGTGTTCATGTTTGATCAATTCTAATATATAGTGCAATAACCGAAGTGAAATGTTAAAATTTAAACAAATAAACAAGAAAAATCAGTTTTCTTTAATTGATTTGATCAGTTTTTTGTTTTTATGATGCAGATTGATTCAATCTACCATTACCCATCAGCCGTTAATTGTCATATACACAGTTATGATACTGAACGAGAATACCCGACCTACTTTTATTTTTTTGAATTTCTTGGTTCTATGATCATGAAATGAAAATGTTTACCGTTTACGGACATGTTATGGTATGATCATAGTTTGTCAGGATCGCGATAAGGAGCATGTAGACCGCTCTTTCTCTACATCAAATGTGGGTTCAGGGCCGGCCTAAGGGTAAGACCATCAAAACTCTAGTTTTATGCCTCCCAACAAAAAATTATTTTTTATTAAATTTTACAAACAAAAAGGCCTCATATTCTAATAAAAAAGGTTCCATACATTCAACCTTGCTTTAGGCCCCGCTTATTTTTAAAAATTATTCGGCTGGTTCTGTGTTGGTTAACTATGTTTTATACTTAATCATAATACCAATTAGTAGAATAAGATTTGCATTGAGATTACATAGGTGCGTTTGAACTACTAAAGAATGAAGGATAAGACAACTTAAGTTGTAAAATGCTTGATTTGTAAAATTGTTTCAGGGGGAGAATAAGTTGGAGGCAAGGGAAAGAATACAAAGTGAAATTCTTGTCTCTTACTAAACCACAACTTTTTATTCCAAATATGTTGTCTGAAATACCAAAATATCATGTTCTCCACCAAAATTGTATAAGACCAAAGATTGTTCAATGCCATAAAAGTTTGTCATGTGATATTTTATCTTGTGCTATGTTGTTTTAAAAGATCAAACACACCCATGTGTAATAGTTGTGTCTAAACGATCTTGTTTTTTCGAAAATTCGGTATCCGATTCAAGGACCGACTAATCCGAGAGGACCAATCCCAAGATCCACTTGCGGGGGCCCTGTTCTAAACCTGAGCAAATCTTTGTATGGACTTGCCCATCGAAATTGACAACGTGGAGAATCAAACCTGAGACCTTGAAATGAGCACACTTCAAGATCTCAAGTCAACCACACTAGGCCTATCCGAAATGGGTTGTCTAAACGATCTTTTACATGAGAGTATAGAAGCAAAAAATATATACTTTGATGGGAAGTATAGAAGTAAAATATGAAATATAAAACACACGGTAAAATAAACATTTGATCAAGTACATATGATCAATTATCAAATTTAAATAGTATATTACAGATCAACGTATGATATGAGAAGCACAACTTTAATTTGAAAACAATGACAATGAAAATACAAGTTTAAATCATAGTACATATATAAATCAACAACTGCCAATGCAAAATACATTATCACACACAACTCACTTAATGTTATGGTATGATCAAAACTTTAATGCATACTTGAAGATACCAGGGATGTGGATATTCATGAAGTAATCTTCCCAATCAATAATTTTGGGATCAAAGTAAAACAAATTCATTTCTACACCTTCTTCTTTTACGGCTAATAGCAACTTTTCTGTATTCATATCATCAAATCTGTGTGCAAAAACAAATTAAACACACAAAGTTAATTAATGAACCAAATGCTTTAGTATGATATTTTAATATAGGTGCTAATTATCAATTAACTTACATGCCATTGAAGAACAAGTAAGGCAGGTAAAGATCAACCAACCGCATAACTGTGCTGATTTTCCGGTTTAGGTCAACATATATTCCCCGAAAATATTGGCACAAAATTGAATTTGCGACCTCTAGTCCCTGTTAAAGCAAACTTTGTTAGCACATTGTTGCGATTCGGGAAAATTAAACTCACCTCTCTGCACCACAATGATACATATGTTTTACTTTGAAGGAATGTGAATTTGAATGGTAGAAATTAATGAATAGAAGTGATTAAGTACCTTTAAAGGAAGCATGTAGCATATGAACATGTATCTCCGGAAGCTAGCTATGTTGCTAAACACAGTAATATTGCCAACCTTAATCGATTTTCCATCCTTGTTCATCAATGGTTTTTTGGTGAAATATCTAAGGTTATAGTCTCTGAAAGTACGGTACGTAATTGGATTTCTAATAGAGGAACCAACATGATATATGATGTTATCACAAGGTTGATTTGCATGAGCCATCATAGCTACTATAATTGCATTTACCACCATATCTGCTGGTATCTGCTCAATATTTAACATCAATATTAATTAATGTATCAATTTTTGGAATTGATCAAAAACAAGAAATTTTTTATTTGGTGACTCACCACATCGAAAACTGCGTCTAGGTCGGCCATGAAGCTTGTTAATTTTCCTTTACCATAAGCAACGACTATACTGTCTATGGTTCTGTAGAAAACTCCAAATATAAGAAAAATGGAGGATAATTGATATTCAAAACTTTACTAGAAAAAGTTGAATAATTAATTGAAATTAGAGAAAAATTATTTCCATCTTTAATTACGTTACTAATTTTCACATAAATTAAAATTAAATATGATTATTATTGTTTTTGGTGAAAAAAAATTAGTTCAGTCGTAAGAGTTTGACTTCATAACCACAACAAATGTAATTCAAATTCCCAAAAGAATGATCGTAAAATGACCAACCATTTACGTCACTTTGATTAATCATAAAAATCGTGGTTGGGCCTAACACAACCCCACAAAACCGGTTTGTGAGGTGAGGATTGCCCCCATTTATAAACACATTGTCAAACCATTGATAATAATGTTTTTTTTACTCCCCAACAAAAGAAAAAACTCATTCAACTTTTTGTAATAGAATAAGATATTATAATTTGGTGATTTACCTTAACCCTTCAACCCATCCAGGGAATGGTTCTCTATAAGTGCTAGTAACAATGGTGGGACGAACAATAACAACAGACATGTTATCCTTGAAAGTTTCTACAAGCATTTCTCCCATTGCTTTTGTAAACACATATGTGTTTGGCCATCCATATTTAGTAGCTCTAATAAATTCAATCATGCAAAAAAACCAAACATATTCAAATTTTTGTATTTATTAGAATTCACAATCATGCAAAAAATTGAATTAAAAAATTGATAAGTTCAGAATCAGATTCTACGCACTAACTAGATGACACAATTATTAATCTTGGTCGTCTAACATCAAATCAATAGTGAAATTTGTTTGAAAATGATTTGGTAAATGTGTAAGGTTAGCCCAATAATCTCAAATTGATGACCAAGATCAACTAATATGTGTAACCATGTATTATTATTTTTTAAATGCTAACGAGTGCTCTAAAGACAGTCTTTAAGAGTCTAAAATAATAAGTTAATGATCTTGAAACTTTGGAAGTTAGTACATTGAAAAATGAGGATCCTCTGATATTGTAAGTTAATTTCTTAGTGAATAATTTTTTAAGTGAAAAATCTTAAATAGTTTCACTTATTTGATTACCTTTCCATGCCTAAGTCCTTCATGGCCACTTCAATATCATGTTCAGTTGCTCCCTGTGCCAGAAATTGATTGAATTTCCCCTCCACTAATTTCTTTTCCATATCAATTTCAAGTCCTGGAACTCCATTTAGTGACACACCGTAGCGATGAGGATCCTCTAATATGAGTCCTCCTCCCTCACCACACACATAAGCTGCAAGTTATAACAATAACAAAAAAAAAAGGTTATATAAGTGCAACTTAGATGATAAAAAGAGCTATTTGAAATTTCATTCACAAAATAATTGCATGCATGGCCGGATGTAGCATAACCCTTGGTTTGGCTATAACCACACCAAATTTTTTCTAACTATTATTTTATTTTTAAAGAAAGGATGTCTATATGAATAAAATAATGAAAAAAGTTGACGACTCATTTTGTTCCAATTAATAATCGTTGGTGCTACAAATAGCCTTAGACTAATAAAACTACTACTTTGGGCAAAAATAGTACATAATAGTTAATTTTATTAAAAATATTTTTTGACATTATTATTTTAGACACACCAAACTTTGATCCGCCCTGCTTGCATGGACATAAAACATACTCCTTTTTAAGAAATATATATGTACTAACTTGTGTTTTAAGTAACATATTATATTTAAAATATATTGGTATGTCAATGTCATGAACATTATTTACATTAGTATAGTCAATTCAGAAAAATATAAGTGGTCTAATTAAGTTGTTGCAATAAGTGTGACTAAAAAAGACATATTTTTTTTATACGTGCATGTTTGAATACAAAAGGATTAATTGTGATGAAGATTTGACTTTATTATATGGATAGCAATCCCTCTGCCACACAATAATATATAAACATATTTTCTCCTAAAATAAATTATAAACAATTTTGACAATTTCAAACAAATTACGAAATTATATAAACAAATAAAAGTAATAATTTCGTCAAAATAATATTTTAACTATATCACTCTTATTTTATTTTTTTAAGGAAACTATTCACTCACTCTTATTTTTTTTTTGGATAGAACTCTAGTCTTGAATATAAGTGAAAAAATACTTATATTTCGTAGTCTCAAACCTAAGAAAATTCAACTATTTTGACACCATTAATGTCACTCCTAATACACTCTTCGATTAATATAAGTAGTATTTTGCAATGACTTGAAGTAGTGTCGGTGTATTTACTATTATGCTTAAACGAAAAATGTAAGATATTGAATTGAACAGAGAATGATGTATATAGTATTTTTTTTTGGTGGTCGGGGTTTGAACCCCGCACCTTGCATATATTATGCATTGTCCCTATCAACTGAGTTAAACTCAGGAGGACATGCATATTGTATTAATTAGAGGATAATAATTAATAATTTTTTTTATTAAGAATTAATATAATAAATAATAAAATATTAAAATTAAAATTAGCATTTTTTTTAAAAGGTCTATGTCGACTGACAGAGCCTATGACCTAGCCTATATCATGCAAAAATCATGCCATGCTTTATTTTATAAGGAACAAATATAGAAAATCAATTTGTCAAAAAAAAATATATATAGAAAATCAAGATTTTTTTTTTATAAACATATATAGCTAAATAGATCAGACTACGTCGTAAAATAACATTTATTTTTTGAGTAAGGGATGGCCTACTTAAATGAATATCTACAATTGTTTTTTTTTTTCAAAAAAAATCTACAATAATTTTTTTATTTCTATTATTATATTAGATTTTTTCTTACAATTATTATATTCGATTTTGCATTTTAGATTAAATTATTAATATACTAGCTAACCAATTTAGTAATTTAAATTGGGTCAATACCTCAAATAATCTCTCTAATAATGTGCGCGAGTTCCGGAAACGGTCTCTCTATAAAAAGAGAAATACAAATTGCACCCCTATAATTTTGAACTATTCATGTTTTTACCTCACATTGTAATAAAAATAAAAAATAATTGGGCAAAGTTTGAAAATAGCCCTGGCAAAAGGTTAAGATGTCTAAAAACTGTCCGTGTAAAATGTTAAAATATGAAGAATCTAAAATTATATGCGATGAATCTGTGTTTTTTTTAGAGAGGTTATTTTTAGACTGACTATTTAAGATATTAACTATCAAGCCATTTAAATTTATATAGTTTACATTAGTTTTTCACATATGTAAATATACTAGTTTTTTTTTAGTAAATGTAAATATACTATTTTTAACCACAATATAATTTAAATATAATATCATGTATATATTCATTAAAACCTCATGTTAAATATTAAAATGAAGTTTACTAGACACAAGACCTAAGCATTTCAAAGTTTAACCTAGTCGAACCTATTTTCACCTAATTGTGAGAGTAGTAATTTTCACCAACACATATTATGAATCACATACATCATTAAATGAATGAATCTAAAAAGTCCGCTTATATTTAGAACCGAGAGAGTATATATACTAACCTGTTGAAACGTGGACAAGCACCTTTAGTTGAGTACACTTTTTAGCAAAGCTCAAAACATGCTTGACTCCTAATGTATTTATACCCAATGCAACATCGTATCTGCATTTAATAACAATTAATGAACAATTATTGCAAAAAATGTTCAACTTTTAACCATAAAGAAATTAACGTGAGACATAAGGTTCTAAATTGTATCACCTTTCATCAAATTTCGTTGTTGCAGCCAAGTTAACTATAACATCTGTTTGATTGCAAATCTCCTCTTCTAGAATGGATTCCTTCAAATTCAAGCCTTCTTTAGAAATGTCTCCAGGCACTAAAGTCAACTTTTCAGAGACAAAGGAGTTGAATCTTGGACCCTGATTTTCCTTCAGCAATTTAAACAAGTCCTTCCCTATTATCTACGTATCACACACAAACTTATTACGTATCCATAATGAGAAAACAGTAGTAAAAATGTTGTTTAAAATATCAAAAAAACAGAAAGAAAGGAAAACGTTATTTTATACGAAAATGAAACTTATATTCAGGGTCGGTCCTAAGATTTTTGGTGCCCCGGACGAAACAATCAAATTTTGACCTTTTAATTAATCTAATATTTTTCTTCATACATTTTTTGTTGCAAAAGATTTATTTATAATCAAAGTTCTCTAAAAATATATTTTTAATAGAATTAATCAAAGAGATTAAAAATAAATATATATCTATATAATACTAATTATTAAGTAAAAATAATAATTTTGGTGTTCCTCAGAAAATAGTGCCCTGGACTGCCAGCCTTTCCGCCCACTGTCCCCTGTTTATATTTGTTCTAATAATATACAGATATTCATCACCTCAGTGCTGAAACGTTGGGCAGCAGATTCAGAATCCTTAGCTCTTAGAAGAAGATAAAGTTTCTTTACATTTGGTTGAACTCTCAAAATCTTTTCAACAAAAACTGCAAAACCAAACAAGTAATCAAGCATATATATAATTAAGTCATGGCTTAAAGAGAGAAAGAGAGAGATATGTATACTTTTTGCGAGGAAGCCAGTGGCACCAGTGACTAAAATTGTTCTGCCCTCAAGAAAGTGCAATATGCTTCCCAATTCCATTTGAAATAAAGGAAGAAATTTAAAGTGGAGTTTTCGTTACAAATGAATGAAATATTAATGGCACAATGATGATGTTCTTGAATTTAATGCCTTGATGGTGATATACCAATACCATATGTCTTTATATAGACATGATGCATGAATACTATAATATTCTTTTAGGGGACATGAATACTATAGTATTATTAAGTGGTTTTTAGGTAAGAAAAAGAAAATATGATGTAGGGTGAATCAATGAAAAAAACCATACTAACACACATTTTTTAACACACTTTTTTATTTTTGCTTTCGCACTGGTTTTCGACCCACCAAAGGTGGACGACTAATCCGGCTCGTGCGTAGAGGGGTGCGCACTGACCAAGAGTTGTTCCCCCTAGAAATCGAACTAGGTATTCCCTGGGTACGTCCTTGAAATCGTCCTTGGAATCAAACCTTAGGAATCAAATTTATGGATCTCTCTAAAATTATATGTGATCCACATGATTTGATTAAATCTATATGAATTTTAAATAATAAAAAAGGGTATGTTATTGTACAAAAGGAAAAAAAAAAGTGTGTTGCTAGGAATGTGTTTTTGAAAATATTTTGAAACTCTAACAATGATAGATGCTGCTCACTCTAAATATAAGTTTATGGTATTACTCATTCTCACAACTGAAATGTCACCTTAATATTAATAACTCAAAATTAAACTTCTTTATTTCTTCATATTTTGTTAGATTAACGTCAAACAAGTCGTGTCACTCTAGCTCAAGAGACGCGGAGATCTTAATTTCAACTTAAAGGTAAGTGTATGCAGGGATGAATCTAGAAATTTATTGAATGGAGGTGAATCTTTTAATAGTATACATTGAAATTAAATAATCCTAAAAATGACTTAAAATCTAAAAATTCAAATTAAAAGTCCAATCTCAATCTCAATTGAAAGAGATACTCATATTTAATATCCGACACACCTCAAATAATATTACTTGGAGGAAATCTATGAAAAACTGAAGAAAAAAAAATCTATGAAAAACTAAAAAAAAAAGAAAAAAAAAAACCAAACGTGGAATAGAAAACACCATGTTATCGATTAAACTAAGCATTTCTTTATTAATATTATTATTAGTATAATTTATTTTTACTCTGTTAAATCAAGAAAGGTTAAACCATCATGAACTAATATGATATGTGATTTCCCTTTATTATTATTACTTACTCCTATAAAGAACTAGATATTGCCATATTGGTACTCTTTAAGACAAAATAGGAATAAATACTCATTTTAGATTTAGTCCCTCAAAAATTTTTTGCACGTGAATTCATATCCTGACAAAAAAAGACAGATTATTTCCTCAATTCTATTGATAGAGCCGTAGAGGGACTAATCTGTCCCCTTATAAAGATGTGAAGAATTAATTTGGTATTACTTTTTCGGAAAGAAAACTGTGAGTGACTAAAATTGGGTTTTAGTTAAACTCATAAAAACCAACACAAATTCATAGTTATTTATGGTTATTGATGAAAAGGGGAGGGGTCATGGCTACGTCTGCCCTCCCCTAGATCTGTCTCTAGTGACACGGGTCGTTGTCAACATTTGAGACATTTTTAACTATTCTTTGTTTCATACTTCCCATTTTCTTTTTTATTATCGTTGAGTTAATCTACATGTATAAAAACAACCAATAAATTTTGTTATTTTTAGTTATCTCTCTTCTTATTAAATCACCAATATACCTCATCTATTACATCTCTCTCAATGTGTAAAATAGGTATTTTGGTGTCCTTGGATTATTTTCCTTGTGAGAATTAAAGAGTATAAATTTACCCAAACAATTGCCTATTATTTTTACCATATGAAGTAAAGATCCAATGGTAATGGGAACTTCTTACTATGTACACTGGATTGGTCCTAATTCTGAAAGTTTGAATGTCAAACCCTCTACTTTGATAGTCACCAACACATGTGACATATGTCAAAACAAAATCGGTGAGCAAACTGTTGGAACAAACAGTACCAACAGAGCACCTCTTTGAACCTAACGTTTTCTAACTACCAAAATACATTACGTCTCCAAATCAAATTTGTGAAGCTTGACGATTTGAGATTTCAAGAAGGCATCAACAAAGTAACATTAATAGTAAAAAGGATGGAAGTGGGTTCGGTGCCGAACAATCAATGCTGCATATAAAAAGGAAATTATTTATTATAACAAAGAAAGGAAAGAAGGTGGTTGAAAAGAAAAATATTGGAAAAACAGTCGTAGAAAATTGATGAACAAGCTCAAAATATTGATGACCAAGTCTAACATATCGACAATTACGACAAGAAATTTTGCTAACTTGAGAGGGTTTTGACGACTAGCAGATTATGTACGAAATATTTAGAATTTTTTTAGTGTTTGTCCTATGTGCTTTTTAGTTTTTTTCCTATTTGTTGAATTATTATTTTGTTTAAGTAAAGAAATATAGTTTGCATAAATGTATTTTCGAATGTAATGGTCATCTTAAGATATATAATAACTTCTAATGTATACCGGGTCGATGTATATTTAATTAACGTAAAATATACAAAAGGTTTTCCAATGCAACGGATCTACGCTAGTTTACGATGGATGTAATTTTCTGGTGAAATTACAGAGAAAACTTAGAGAGAATTCCGTTTGAGAGTCCGTGAAGTGGTGAAAAATGTATTTCCTTTTGTAATGGTTCACAACCGTCTTTTTTTATGTTGGTCAAATAGCCTAGTTGTCCGAGGTTCGAACCCCGACTAAGTTAAGTTGATGGGGATTGCAACCGTCTTTATATAAGGGTGTCCAACTATAGCTGTTTTCCTGAAACTACCTCATCATCGAGAGAAGTCATCGTCTCCAAAGAAGGAGTCTGCTAACAGTACTCGGGCCTCCAAGTTAGGAGGGGTATTCTATAACTGGTGGGGAGAATCCCTCGGAGAGCGGGATGAAATCCCCAAAGTCATAGAAATGCAAAGTCTGTGGGATTTTCTAGCAGTACTTACCATGTCCAGGGGTATCTTCCCCAATAGAAACGACATCTCACACGCGGATGGGCCAGAAAATGAATAACCCCCCCCCCCCCGACGGAGACATTGAAGCGAAGATCCATGAAGGGCACCTGCACCTGACTGCGCTACCTCCAAAACCTGGGGGGTGGGGGGCAACTAAGGACATAGCCGCTCAGGATAACACCTCTCTGAAGGAGGAGAACCAACGAAAGTGACGAACAACATGGGTCAATCAATCGTGACAGAGTGTAGGATAGGAAACAAAACTGAAGAACTTCGATCCACCGTACATAGATGCAAACATCCACCCAAAACCTACAATAGGATAAGCAAGTTTCATTTTATGAGGTTTTCCAAGGAATGGAGGCGAAATTGCTAACTCTTGCAAGTAGCATTTGTGCTTCCCTCATTTATTTTGTCATTGTCCTCATATGTTTAATTGATAGGGACATTACATTATATGCAAGAGCCAAAGATTCGAACTTAAACACAACACTTATTCATTTTAAGAGGTGAATATTTAGTCATTAGATTACTTGACAAAAAATAAAAACTATATCTTACATCCTATCTCTACACACAAACTCTACTCATGTGCAATCTCTTTTGACCGCAAATACATGGTTGTAAGATTTTAGTGTTTAAAAAACAATGAATAAAAAATACAATAAACAGATTAAATTAAAAAAAAATGGACAATGTGAACAAACCATATTCATGTTGCACAAGTCAATTACTTCTTTCTCTGTGAAAAATCTTCACCAATAAACGTGTGTATCTTATTGCTTCTTGTACTTTACGGTAAGGGTAATGTCGCTTCTGTAGAATTGTGTTACTTTTCCTACCAAGGGATATACATGTTTAGAACTTAGAAGAAACATTGAATTGCGTCAAGCAAAACTATAATATTTTAAAATATGAATGAGCTAATTAACTATTTAAAAGAAGAAAACACGTGTAAAGTGATCATATAAAAAGAAGAAAATAGAGAGACTAATATCGTAACGCTTTCAACAATAAAAGTTCTATTAATAATGTGTAAAATCATTTTATTGGCAACATTGTACGTATTGATAATTGAGCTTCAACCACTTTTGATTGGACTCCAATCTTCTATGTGCATCTAACTTGTCGATTCTATTCATTTATTTTCGCTCAAGTAATTTAGTAATTAAATATCTTAAAAGCAAATAAGTGAAAACATTTGGATACAAAACTAGATTATACAAATAAAATGTTATTATCAATTGAACTATATTCACATATTATCAGTTTACCTATTTTAATTTGACAGGAGCGGTCTAAAATTTGTATATAAATTCATCATTGAAAAATAGCATGATAATATTGCAACCTATGTTAATATATTTCATTTTGACATGTTAAAAAAAAAAAATTGCAACCTATTGTTTATAAGGGAAAAGAATTATATATTGTTACTACCTAAAATCAAACTAGAGACCTCCGGTGTGTAAGGCCGACGTGAAAACCACTGCACCACATCAACTTGTAGGCAACTAATGTTTTTCTTTTAAGAACAAAATTAATTGTACAAAAATAAAAAGGTTATTTGAAAATTTAATCAAGAAAATTATTTGAAAATGTTTATACAATTAACTTATCATACATTTTTTTGAAAGAATTTATTATATATTTTAAAAGTGAAAAGTTCTGGTAATATATTTTGTTGGTTATAATTTTTAACTTTAAAATAAAGTAATATCATAAAAATGTTTCTATAAAAACCGAAAAACACATTAGTTGCAAATGGGCTAATTTAGGAATCAAGTATTCCTCGAGGTTTCAAGTTCGATTCCGTTCGGTGTCAATTTGAATGGGCTAATTTAATTTATTAAAAAAATATCAAAGTAAACTCAAGCAATAATAACAATAACAAACCTAGATCTAATCTAGGAATCAAGTATTGCAAATGAGTTTGGCAAATATTGCAATCTAATCCAGGTAAGTATTGTCGAGCATCTCTAAGAAATGAAAATATAATTGACCTTGTTGTATAATAAGTGTAAGTTAGAAGTCGCGCTTTATTTGAAAAAGTGAAGAGCAACATATAAGTAAGAGGATAAATAAGTCTAATGTCTTGAAGTTTTGTAGATGTGGTGTCCAACTTAATAGTAAGGTTATTCTCGACCAAATATGAATGATCCTCAAGCTCCTCTACGTCCTAACTACGGTATCAAATCAAATGGTTCAACAAAGGATTCGCTTGTTCATATTGTATCAAATTTCTTCCTAACAACAGAGGTCAGGTAGCGTATCTCGATGAGTGTATGTAACACCCAAGGCTGACGAGGACGAAGAGTGGTCGTCGGTGCACAAGGCATGACAATGAGCGGCTCCCAACATCTTCTAGACGAACCGAATCACATCAGAATGAGAGGGATCTTGAGGTTGTGTAGGTATGAGACTACATAGTTGAAGGAAGGCTTATAAGAATTGTTTGGTACTATCTATATCAACAAGATGCATCTTCTTTTTGGTAGCCCATTACATAAGAATTCCACAGTTAAGCGTTCTTGACTTGGAGTAGTGTTTGGATGGGTGACCTACCGGGAAGTTTCTTGGTAAGCGTGCAAGTGAGGACAAAGCACGCTGAAAAGACTCGTGTTGGTTTGTAGGGTCAGTCGACAATGCTTAAAGTCATCTAAGATGTTACATGTAGCAACAACAATAGTTCAAGTGTGTGCAAGAGTGTGGAAGAAAAAGCTTCTGCTTGAGGGGATCACTAAAATTCACTCTAATTTTTTTACCTTTACTTTCACGTCCAAAACAACATTAAAACACGAGAAAAATTACATAGGAACATAAATTCAAACTTTGGTTAACATATTATTGCGCTACTTTCATGTGGCAGCATTATCTTGATGTAAAGTCAATTGAATTGAGAAGCTTACCAATGAGTTTGGTGAAGAATTTAGATCAGAGGATGGTTTGAAGCATATTGCTCGAGATTACTTCACGACGCTATTTCAGATTTGGATGATGATGCCTATCAAACCATCTGCTACACCGATAAACTTATAAGCCAAAGGAAGTGGCTCTTTTGCCAATCTATATCATGATCAAACTTAATATCATATAATCTTGTTGGAGCCATGCAATTCTTAACTTGTACAAGGCCTAATATCTCTTATGTCGTACAACAAGTGTGTTTGTTTATGCGTGATTTAAAAACACAACATATGTCTATCTTAAAGCACATCATTCGATATTCAAGGTACACTTGATTTCGGTCTACATTTATATCCTTCTTTTATTGATAAGCTCGTCGCATGTACTGATGCGTACTAGGGTAGATGTCCCGACACCAAAAGGTCTACATCTGGTTTTTGTGTATATTTTTGGGGACAACCTCATATCTTGGTCTACCAAAAGACAACCTACATTGTCTTGATCCAATGTTGATGGCAAATATCATGGAGTCACTAATGTAGTATCTGAGTCATGTTGACTTAGAAATCTACTTTTGGAACTACATTGTCTTGTCTCTAAGGCTACGTTAATCTATTATGGTAACGTAAGAGTCGTGTATCTTTCTCTTACTTCCATTCATCAATGCACTAAACACATTGAGATGAATATTCATTTTAAGCGTACTCGTGGTCAAGTTTGTGTGTTGTATGTTCCTTTTCGATACCAAATAGCTGACATCTTCACTAAGGGCCTTCCACGATAACCCTTTGATGACGTTAGACATAGTCTCAACATTCCACAACCTCCAGTTTCAACTATGGAGGTGTACGAGAACATGTAAATATTTTTTATATTTAATATGTATCTTTTATATTTTTAATGTTTTGATAGTCAAGTCAGCAACAACATTGTAGTCAAGACAATAACGACTTGATAGTAAATACATTTGTTGAATATATTGATGTTCATGCAATGAAATAAAGTAAGAAAAATATTATCTTACACAAACTTTATAACTACCACGTGGAGATTCAATCACATTAAATAAATGTTTTTTCTTCATAAATTTAATATGCAATTTAATTTTTAGTGACATGACATTTTAAGTTTATGCGAAAGACAAATATTTTCTTAATGTATGACATCTCAATCTTTCTCTGTAATTTTTTTTTGAACTGAATCTTTATTTGTACTTGTTAACATAAGAAATGATATAAACGACGAGTTATAATTTAAATGATGTAATTGTTAAACTATTTTGATCAACACTAATTATTTCAACGATCAATTTGCTTGTTTGCTCTAAATTTTTACCTTTACTCTCACGTCCAAAACAACATTAAGACTTTGTAACCAAAAACAACACACAACATTAAGACGTGAGAAAAAGTGTATACGAACATTGCTCAAAGGAAGGAAGGAAGGAACAGAAATAGGAACTAAAACAACACAAAATTATATTGATTTCCATCCAATAAACAATCATTATGAAACATACGAGGATTATCGGTTGTAATGTAAATCAAATATTAATTAATACAATTTATGTTTTACAAACTTATTTGAAGTAACCATATTATTAATGTGAAATCTACATAATTTGTTGGTGATTAATTTTCACCGAAGAACATGACTAGAGACCTTTAACCTTTAGTGGAGTGTCTTCTTCCCACCATATTTTGTCTCATCAACAAGACATGAATTTGAGATTTGTTGATGAAAAAAACATGGATGATAGGTAAGAGTCCTGGAAACATTGCCAATCTTATGGAAGCTACCTAGTATCAATCACACCACCCTTGAGCAATAAATAATTAAATATACAACCCCACAATAATGTAATGTAGTTCTTCTATAACACATTTGAATTTAATCAAACATTCGTATCACTTGAAAATATACTTGACTAAACCAGGGATATGAGTGTTCATAAAGTAATCTTCCCAATCTATCTCTTTTGGGTCGAAGTAAAATAAATCTATCTCTGTTCGACTTTGTCTTGCAGCCATCCGCAACTTCTCTGTGTTTAAATCATCGAATCTGTGTGCCATAATTAACATCCATGGAAGAATATAATTCGTATTAATAGGATGCATAGTTCTTCACAACAAAAAAATTTAGTAAACCACTAAATTGGTCATTGTCTTTGTAAGTCATTCTCAAATTAGTGCCTGACTTTATTACTATTTCAAATTAGTTCCTATCTTTGTCAATAGTTTCTCAATTAGGTTCATGTATTTATGTTTTTATCACATGACAAGGGACCAAATTGAGAAACTTTTGACAAAGACATGGACTAGTTTGAAATGTTAATAAAGTCAAGGACTAATTTGAGAGTGACCTACGAAGACAGGGACCAATTTGATAGTTTACTAAAAAAATTGTTTTGAAAATGACAACTTAAAAAAAAGATATAGAAACTAATTTTATGTTATAAATATTTTCTAAAAAGTGATGGTTACTGTAAGTTTATTTTAATCCCTATCTAAAAGGTAAAAAAGTAAAGACGGGTTTCTTATGTAAACAAGTTGTATAAACATATTCTTACATGCCCTTGAAGAATAAATAAGGTCTGTAAAGTTCCACCAACCGCATCACAAATTGGATCTTCCTATTGAGCTCAAGATAAGTTCCTTGAAAATACTGGCAAAGTGCTGCATTGGCCAATTTGAGTCCCTAATAAATGTAAAATATGTTTTCAGCGGTTATCCTTGTTAAATTTAAGTTATTATGATGATGGTTAATAAAGAGACATTATTAAAGAGAAATTGTATTATTTAACTAGTGGTGACACTTATTTTGTTGAAGCTCTAAAGTGTAGTTCTTTTTCAAATTATGTTGGCTTGCTGTGATTAAGTCAAATTCACTGTTAATCCAAACATATGTCAAGAAATCTATTTATATCTCAAAAGAAATGAAAAGATTCATTTTTATAATTTTGGATAGAAACAAAATGAAATTTGTAGCATATAACAATTTTATATGTTCAAAACTATAATAATAAAACTAATTACATTTTCGAAGAAATAGAGAGAATCTCTGCTTGTTATGAGCAAAATTATATAAATAAGAACCTTTAAAGGAAGAAGGTAGCGAATGAATATGTATCTTTGGAAGCTTGCCATGTTGGTTAATACGGTTATTTTGCCAACCATAACAGTTGTTCCATCTTTGTTTATCCATGGTTTTGCCTTGAAATATCCTAATGCATAGTCATGAAGATTTTGATATCTCAATGGATTTCTAACAGAGGAACCTACATGATATACCCTATCACTAGGTTGATTTGCATGAGCCACCATAGTCACTAACATTGCATTGACCACCATGTCAGCTGGTATCTGCTTATCAAATTAATGGTATATTGAAATGAGATAAAAATAGGAGAAATCCTTAAGGAAAAAAAATGTATACTTATGTATTTGGAAGTATCCTAAAACTGTAAGTATCAAATACATGTTCAACTTGCATACTTATTCGATTTTGAAGTATTAGGGCTAAACAAAAACTCACCGCATCAACAACACCGTCGAGATCTCCAAGAAAACATGTTAGTTTTCCTTTCCCATAAGCAACACCTAAGCTGTCAATGGTTCTGTATAACAAACATTAATAAGAAAATATTCCTTATCAACAAACATTTTCACTTTTACATATGACTTTGAAGTACAAAAGCTACAATTTTGTAGCAAAACAAATATATGTTCAACATTGTTGAGTTTCATGTCTTTTTAAATTTATTGGTTATTTATAGAATGTTTTAACATTAATTGTTGCATCAATTACTTAAACAAATAAGCATATGTTTAACTAAAACATGAGCAAACAAGCTATATCAATTTTGTGTGTGTATATTGTCCTGACAATCTAGTTCTTAGGGAAAGAGGACTCTAGTAATCTAGAGTTCAACAACCAAGTTAAGTAAAGTCTGACCAATAACTTTTCCATCTAATAATTGAACTCGATATCTCTATAACAATTCATCCTTAAATCAAGTTCATTAATTATTTAAGCATGTTAGAATATCGAATGTGAGTAAGAGTTTCACCTGGTTGAATGAGTTGAAGTTAAGCATCATATAAGTGTGGTGAACCATATTAAAGTGTGAGTAAGATCTCATATTATATGGAAAATGGAAATTTAGCATTATTTAAGTGAGATGTCCCGTATACCTAATATCTTGATGTTTCGGAAGATATGGCGTCCAAACGCACCTGTGCGGTTGTTCAAAGCCCAATTGATGATCTTGTGGTGTTTTAGGCCCTCCTCACAGCCTAGTAGTGGCATTATATTTGATGATTTTACTAAAGATGATTGACTTTTTTGTGTTGAAAGTCTTATAAACAATGGTGGTCAAGAGAAGTGTCTCATTGGTTTTGAGTGGCAACATCACTACAACCGTATGTACATGGGAAAACTTCTTCTTAAAGGAGGATTGATCCCAAATAACCTAATGGATTCACATTGGGGGGAACATTGTGTTTTAGGATCTCCTCAGCCACTTAATTATATTTAATCAATATATTGGTTTAGTGCGAAAGTAAAATAAGTATGTAATTTTGGAATATCCATGAACAAATTTTGATAAGGTCCACAGGGGCAAAAAATCTTGATTACTCAACTTAAAGGGATAAAAATGAACCTTTTGGTATTTTGAGTTTAGTCTTACTAACAAGTGTCCTAAAGTATTGTTTAAAAAATAAGTAAAAAGAAATTTTGTCTTAAAATATAAAGCAAAATAAATATATAAAAATCATGACTAATTAAATTTTAATTTCAAAGTTACTTCTTTTAAATTCAATGCACAGATTTCAACAAAAATTACTATATTTGATTCAATAACTTGTGCTTTAAGTCACAGGTTAGCTTTTTCCATAAAATTAATGGACTTATAAAGATTGTGTGTGAGAGTCGAGAGTCTATAACAAAGGTCTATCTGAAATGATCCCTTTCGGTGTCCCTACTTAATGTTTCTATTTATTTCCATCCAATTGTTATGTTAGTTGGCTAATACACTTCAAATTTGAAGTTTAAATCTTTAAATATTAACCTTAAAATAAACTCCCTTTCTTTTGATAACAGTGTGAGATTAAGCTAATGTTTAGTGTCATGATGATGATGATGAGTATGTTATAATCACGGTGGTCTACCATGATTTTCTAAAAGCTATATTTTTTAACTTCTGAAAAATCACGGTAGATTAAGGTGATTCTGAAATATTTACCGTGATATTAAACATGCATTAAATAGGTTACACAAAGACATAAATTCAATTTTTATATTCAAATTTTATACATGTTAATGTATAACAAATAATAATTAGAGATATATAGCCCCCCAAAAAATAGAGATATATAGATTCAATTTTAAAAATAAAAATGATAAGGTAATTGAAGTCTTTATATTTACCTGACACCCTCAACCCAACCAGGGAAAGGTTCTCTTAATGTACTTGTGACAATGGCAGGACGTAGAATAACAACAGATAAGTTTTCTTTCAATCGCTCCACAAGCATTTCCGCAAGTGCCTTTGTAAACACGTATGTGTTTGGCCAGCCATACACATTGGCCCTGAAATTAAATGAAATACAATTATGGAATAGGTTGATTTGGCAAATAGTGTCTCCAAAATGGCTATTTGACCCATTAGAGTAAAAAAAAATTAGGGTTGTAGGGTCTCTAAAATGTTTAAGAAGACCCTACATAGTATTTTCCATCGCTATAGAATTTTTTTTTTATCATAATCTAAGCTTTTATGTCACTTTGTTGGAAATTGAGAATGTTAAGCGAGCTTTTATGATGAATTGAAGAGCATAGAATATTTGAGAGAATACTTTGCTTCACGCTTACTTGCTTAATTGATTGATTTACAAAAAACACTCTTCCCCTAATTATAAGTTTTAAGGGAGAGTTCTACATAAATCAAGAGATGATACTGCAAACTTCATGAGAGTTATGCACGCTTCTAGTTCTATCTATTATAAATTTGAGGATATTTCAAAAGTTTTATTTAAATTGTGTATTATATTTTAAATGTGAGAAATATAGAAATACATTTTATTTTATTTTATTTAGGCAAAATAAATACTTTTTATCAGAAAATATTTATTATATCTTTATAGTGGTAATATTGACATGGTCACCCCACTATCTATATACTACTCATCTTTATGTTTAATCTTATTTATCTATTAGGTCGTTAGGCTATTAAAACATACATCATAATATTTATTTAAATATGTTCATATAAAATAAGTTTTTAAATAGATTAAAGACTTTAAAAAAATGTCAGACTCAAGAATAAAAAAAACTAGGGTTAATAGTGTTTTATCTTCTGAAATATAGGCAATTTTTGGTTTACCCCTGTAAAAAAAAAGGTTCCATCCTTGTAATTCCAAAATTCTTTGGTGTTGGACCTTCATGAATTTTGACTATACAAAATCAATGATATGACAGGGGTTAAACCGAAATTTGCTCAAATTACAGGAGTAAACGTATCATAAATTTTGTCATTTGATGTCATGAAAGTCCAAAACTAAAAAATCTCAAATTACAACGATGAAATCTAAAAAAAAATAGAGCATAATCCAAAGATAGACTATATTAAAGGAGGGTAAAACATTTAATCTATAACAAACTACAAACCAAGTTTTGACCTTAAATTTCTTCAAAAAAAAAGTTTTGACCTTAAATTTTTTGACTAGCTAGCCTTAGGTTTTGCAACAACTAATTCTTGCAAAACCTAATTCAACTCAATCTATTCACATTCCTATAGATGCCAGTGAGTAAAAAAACATAAGGTAACTTGAAATATACTATTGTGTAGATTTTCACAAACCTTGTAATACCTAGGTCCTTCATGGCCACTTTAATTTCATGCTCCGTGGCTCCTTGCTCTTGTAGCTCACCTAATCTTTCGGTTACTAATTTCTTTTCGGCATTTATGTCTAATCCAGCTACACCGTTTAATGAATCGCCCAAGAGATAGGGACTTTCTAGTATGAGTCCACTTTTTTCACCGCATACATAAGCTGAAATTAAGGCATGACAAATGTTTTGCAATAAATGTAAGCATGCTTAATAAATGCTGTTCTAATCTAACAATCATAGTAGGTACTATTGATTAATAATGCTGTTCTAATCGGGTGAAGATCCTCTCCATTTCCTAAATAAATGAAAATTGTCAATTACTATAGTTTTGAAGTAAAAATATGATATAAATGCACATATTTCAAGAATTGAAAACATTAATATCACATATTTACTTCAAAACTATAGTAATTGACAATCTCTATTTATTTAAAAAATGGAGAGGATCTTCACCCGTTTTAATCTAACCATAATAGTACTATTGATATTAACATTAAATATTAATGACCTGTTGATACATGGACAAGGACTTTGAGTCTGATACATTGTTTTGCAAAGCTCATGATATGTTTCACTCCAAATGTATTTAGATCCAATGCTATATCGTACCTGTATTTTGAAGGAGAAAAGTCAAATAAAAAAAATAGCTGAATTGCACTTTTGATTTCCTATTTTATCAAGCTAAAAAAAATATTCATTCATTTTCAAAATACTAAACTTATGGTATTTCAATTATCACTTGTGTACAACCTTGGTAATTTGACCCTCTTTTTTTGTCTTAAAAATGATGATATTTTTACCTCAAAATCTTAAACAATATTGGGACAACAAATAACCACTTTTGGACAAAAAAATTACTATATTTCGAGCAAAAAGCTTTGGTTAAGATCAAGATTACAACAACTTTTGGAACCAAAAAGTTTGATTTTACCTATTATTTTCTTTGATCTTTGGATTGTTTTTATTTAAAAGTGCTCCTTGTAATACAATTTTTTTATCACTATAGTTCTTACTTAGGTTTAGCTTATGTGTATGTGATATACCTTTTTTAAAGGGATCAGTAATGTAAAAAAAAACTAGAGGATCAAAATTGAGGATTTTAAAACTATGGGACCAAAATTGTAAAAGGAGAAAATACAGGGACTAAAAGTAAATTTAAGTCTACCAAAAATAATTTAGAAAAAAGTCTAGTACTATGAGAAGTAATAAACATGTGTACCTTTCATCAAAGTTAGTAGTTGCAGCCAAATTAATAATAACATCAGTTTGAGAGGAAATATCTTCCCTTAAAATGGAATCCTTCAAACCCAAGTCATCCAAAGTGATATCCCCAGGCACCACAGTCAACTTTTCCGAAATAAAAGACTTGAAATTTGTACCCAATTTTTCCTTTAGCAAGTTAAACAAGTCCTTTGCTAAAATCTAAATGCCAAAAATATATATTAAGCACGTATTAGTCACAGCCTAATTAATTGACAAAGTGAGAAAAAAAAAGGTGGTGCATGTGTACATTATTAATCATTAGGAGAAGCTTGATAATCATGTATGCGCATATATAGCAAGGCATAAAGAAATGTCATGTTTTCTTTTTGTTACAATATCGTGATATGGTATATGGAATGGAGAGTTATTTATTCCTCATTACTCTTTTTGGTTTGTGATATACACGAGAGGTAAAATGCAATCTCTATCAATTCTCAAAGCTAAGAGAGACAAACACGTGAGGAGTTTAGATGGATGTGAGAGTTCACATTTTATCTTTGTAAATGACACATGTATGAATTCATTTTAGCAGCAATTTTTTTATATTTTACTACTAACATATATTTATTTATTGAAATTCACTTCCCTTAATTACTCCACTAATTATAATTATTATGAGTGTTTTAGTTAATTATACTAATTTTACCTTTAAAATCAACTCAGTTAATCATTTTTTTTAAAAACACGCACATTCAAAATTTGACAATTAAAACGAGACGATAAGATACAATTACAATGATTTGAACACAATATTTAGACACACATCAATCCACATACTACTATCATTTAATTATTTTTAAAATGCATATTATTTACTTATTTTCTTTTTGTACTTTTTTCAAATATGTAGATATATCTTCCTAAAAAAAATATAGATATATCTAAATATTATTTCTAATTGATCGTGACCACCTAAAACTTCTTTGGTACAGAAAGACTTTCTTTTTTTTGGTCAGGTAGTCTAATGGCTAAAATTCACCTTATAAGATGATAAAGACTTTTATGATGTTGATTGACATTAAAGTCGGTTACCAATTAAATTTGGTTTGCAATTCTTGAGTTGACATCATGAGTGTTTTCTTGTTGTTTTTTTTTCAAAAAGAAAAATCATGAGTGTTTTTTATTCTCTCAAAAAAAAAAATCATGAGTGTTTGTTTTAAGCACCCTTTTATTTTTTAGGTATGGAGGTCCACTTTTTTCATGGATTTTTTTGACATGACAATATTATTTTATCTCTTTCACTCTTTATATCACATCACCATTTATATTTGGGACAACACTTCTTAGGACACGCAGAAACAATAATTTTAAACTTTTAAAAAATTGAATTTCCATTTTTCACTATTTTGCAACACTCAGTTAAAATAACCAAGACGTTATGTTTGTTCCACCTTTAAATTTCAGTCATCAATCATTTATGTAATGTTGATAACTATCAAATAATGCTGATAATAAACTTGAATAATATTCATGATTATGTTGGATTATAAGGTAGAGGCTACTTTTATGGATTTAGTAGGGGAATTCAGTGAGACATAGTCTCATCCTAATCCATTTATTTTATTCTTTAGATAAATAGGTGATAAAGATAAGCTTGCTAGTAGCTTAGCGGTTGAAGACTATAGCATTATATTTTCATTTTTATCTTGAACATTGATGAAATATGACTTTATGTAATTCCTGGTATAATTATATCTTGCCTTTGCTTTGTTAGACCAAGATTTTGAATTCCCTCTATAATTTGACTCTATTATTTTAATTATCAAATATCAAGTGTAGTGTCTTGTATAATATTCTAGAAAATTATACGAGGCGTTGTATTTGGTATCTATGTTTGTTTCCTTAACCAAAGCATTAAAGTCACTTTTTAACATTTTATAAACTCAATTACGATTGTGCATTCATGAATTACCTCATTTTGTAAGCGACTAGCTGCAGATTTGTCATCAGAGGCTCTTAAAAGAAGAAAAAGCTTTTTGACATTTGGTTGAACTCTCAATACCTTCTCCAAAAATACTACAAAACACAACCAAATATCAGAAAATGTGCACTAATTAGTACTAGTATCAAAGTAAGGATCATGATGAAGGAGACAAAGGGAGAGCATACATACTTTTTGCAAGAAAACCAGTGGCACCAATAACCAATATGGTCTTGTCCTCAAGAAACTCGAGTATGCTTCCTACCTCTTGATCCATTTGAGAAAAAGAAAATGTATAAGAAGAAAAGTCAATAATAAAGCAAAGTGGCTTCTATAAAGAAAAAGGCATATATGGATGGGAAAAACTAATGTAGCTTGTTTCATATTTATAAGGAGGAAAAAAATAGAGCAGTTCCCATAAGTTTAGCTCAGTTGATATGGACAATGCATAATATATGTAGGGGCCAGGGTTCGAACTCTTAGCACCTATTTTTCCATATTTAGAATGTGTGAGCTCCGGTTACTAGGCTACTTGAAGAAAAAAAAATAGAGCAATAATGATAAGACTTATGAGAGCTGCGTGTAACTTATAACCTGTTTTTTTATAGTGAGTACTTTTTATGCATTCAACTTCAAGTGTTTTAATTGTAAAAAAAAAAACTTCAAAGTGTTTAAAATAGAAATAAATGAAGTTAGTTATATAATAAAAAGTTGTTGGTAGGTAAAAAGTATTTCAAATTTCATATTCACATCAGAAGTGTAACGTGAGTCAACTCATCAACGACCCTTTGAAAAATAGAAAAAAAACTCAATATCCTGAAAAAACGATACCTATTTTTTATACGGAAATCTATGTCATTTAAATAAGGGCCATATACTGATATAACAAGTGTACTAAGATATTTTCTTTCAAAAAAAGTGAGCTAAGATATGTGATAAGAAAATTGAAAGCACAAATTTTGTATTGGCAATAACAATGTATTTTTGAAGAAGTTGAATACACATTTTTTAAGACGATAATACCTAAATAATTTTTAAACTTTAACCTTTAAAAAAGGACTAAAATTTGAGATCTAGAAACCAAAATAGAGTCATGATTTAGATGTGAGCTGGACATGGATATCTCTGGTCCTACGTATCTCTAATATAGAATGGCGTATTTATAGATGTAGCATGCAACCTCTTTTCCTATCTTTAAAGAGTCTTTTTCTTTCATATCTCATTTGTTTGTTACATGAGAGTCGACACAAACGTTCTTATCCGATAGATGATGGCAAGTTGATTTATTCTTATCAGATAGTTGGGGGAAATGGGAAGTTTGCGCCCTTTATATATGGATATATTCGTTATGTCATTTAGAGTTGTCAAAAATGGGCCGGGCTAATGGGCCGACCCATTGGCCCACAACTTTGGGCCGGGCGGGCCTAGAAAACTAGTCCAAAAGCACACTTGGGCTTTTTTTGCCCAAGTCCATTTGGCCCATACAAAAATGGGTTGGGTCGGGATGGCCCATCGGGCCGACCCATTATTGCTATTTAATTTGATTTTTGTTAAAAAGAATAGTATATTTTTGAAAAAAATTATCAACTATTTTAAAATGTATTAATAAAAAAATATTTAAATAAATAAAAATGAATGAATTTAGCTTAAAGTTTTAAAATTTTAAAGTTTATAAATTATTAATTTGATTTAATTGAATGAATAATCTAGAGTTTCATAATATTCAATGTTAATGTAAAAATTATTTACACTTTTATGTCCATCTAATCATATTTTAGCAAAAAAAAAGTGGTGAGTGACTAATGTATTAAAAATAGATAAAAAAGAGTGAATCAATTTTAAAAGTAAAAAATAAACGGGTCGGGCCGGGCTGGCCCATGACCCACACAGGCCAGGGCGGGCCCTAGAATTTGCTCTCAATTATAAATGGGTTGGGCCAGACTGGCCCATTTATATAGTCAGACTTCTCGAGCCGGGGCTGGGTTTGGCCGGACCAGCCCATTTGACACCTCTAATGCCAATCCACAACCCTAAGCACGAGGCCGATAAAAGCGAAATGATTTAATTATGACGAACATCATCCAACTTGGTCGTCTTTTAGGCTATATTTCTTATGACGGTGACGGTTCAAATATCAAATGCTTCCCCTTTAAGAAAAATATCAAATGCTTCTTAACTTACGTATGTACTTACTTGCCAATATAAAACTGAATTTAACGCCCTCTTTTGTATAAAAAGAAAGAAAAAAAAAACTAAATTTAACATACAAGACCAAAATACATTTTTGTAACCAAAATATAAAGACCAAAATGCACTTTAGCCTTGTATGTTTTTTTTTTTTTTTAGGAATTTAGCATTGTAAATTTTCTCTGTGTAACATTATTTTTGTTTAGCAATAATTGAACATGGGTTTGTGTAATACTGAAGACGTTAAGATAACTAAAAGTAGTAATTTTTTAATTGAAAAACAACAATTATTTACAAAAAACTACATATTAAACATAAATTGCACAAATTTCAAGTCAAAATTACTACTTTAAATTATGTAAATTTGCACATGATATAAAAACTCATTAACATTTTTGATGAAATAAATAGCTGAACATGCAAAACCACAAACCCTTACTTTTGTCACATATATTCGAATCAATCTGAGTCTCTAAACCACCATGTGTCCTTAAAATTAAAGGAGCTAGTACATTAGTAATTAAGAAGCTTCTTCAGCAAGCTGGGTTTGGAGAGTGACATATGCTTGCGCCTATCACGACTATATATGATCATAAAACATTGTCGTAAGATTAAATGAAGTTGTTGTTTTTTTCTTTAAAAATTAAAGTTGTTATTTGTAGGTAGCCATTTTTTATATGATGAGATAGAGCTAATGCAAAATCATCATTTGTATTATTAGGGAGGCAATGAGTACCCTATAGATAGGGTACTGCAACGTCATTCCCCATATCCGTGTTTGTAAAAAATATTTGTGCTCGAGTCTGTACCTTTGTAGACAACAACTTTAATGCCTTCTCCATACCATACGGGCACCTTAGTGCCGATACACGCACTCATTACCCACACTTTAACTATGAAAAGACAATAAAAATATCACAATTGAAATAAAACTATGATTCAAAAAATTTCAAATCAACTCATAAAATAGTACGAATCGTAGTATTTAACAAAATAAAAAAACATGCAAAACATCCTTAAAAAAATTGTATACCAGCTCGAGAGATCGGTTATTGTATTAAGTAATTTTTAGGTTTAAACTTAAGCTTAAATTGCTAAATAAATAAATAAATTATATACCAAAAATAAATAAATTATTTATCATATTATGTAAATATGTATATGCGGGTTGCAAGGTTGGGCAGTATAGTACCCATACCCATATCCATTTAAATTTGCGGGTAATACAGAGACCCATAAAAGCGGGACTTTACCCTACCCATTGTGGGTATTTTTTGCAGGTACCCATAAGATATGGATCCAATTGCCATGCCTATTTGTATAGGTAAAATAACAGGAAAATTGTTCTTCTCCCATACAAAATTGCTCACTCCCAGATGAACCGACCAAAATACCTTCAACGTGAATTAAATCACGTTCCGAACACTAACGTGAGTTAACTTGTTAACAAATTGTTAGGAAGCAAAAGCTATCATTAACAAACTATGATAAAGCTAGGGTTCTAAGCTAAAAGATAAAGAAGAATAAAACTAAATAAGATAAAATAAAATAACTTTTCATTCATTTGATTGATTTGCATAGTGTGTCAAAGACACTATATATAGGAAAGATAATAACCCTAATGGACCTAAAGACTAAAGACTTAATTTAAAGGCCCAACTAGCAACAATTAAAAGGAGATTTCTGCTCTCCCCCCAGCACTTTTCGCTCGCACCCAGCCAAACTGATCAAAATACCCCTGCGTTAGTTAACTAACGCAAGTGTAAAACTATGCGTTACTTAACTAACGATGTGTCACTTAAGATGCGCATGTGTAAACACTGTGTCACTTAAGATGCGTATGTGCAAAACACTACATGAGTTAACTCACGCAAAGTGTTAACACATGCGCTAGTTAACTCATTGTCTACTGATATATCAGTAAACATTAAATGATGTACTGATATGCTTTAATTGCAAAGTGTGTCACTAATGACTCGTAATCTTTACACGCTCATAATTGAACCGAATTACACCAGTTTAACAAGATTATCGGATAATACGACATAATCGATCAAAATTACACAAAAACATCGTTTTTCTCACAATCACATAATCACACATAACGATCCAAACGGTCCAAATTACACAAATTCGCAGGTAATGACCCGTAATCACTTAAACACACTTAATGACACGTAAATGATTCAAATTACACAAATTTGTCCATAAATTTCTAAAATTACATAATCTCACATAAACGGTCAAAATTACTCAAATTCATCGTTAAATTACATAAACACAAACTCATTAAAATTCAAAAATATGGACACAAATTCGAAAAACATTACACTATTACACTTAAATAAATATTACACTTCAACGGATCGGACAAAAAGATAAAAAAAGTGTTATTCTCAACCATTAACCTAAACATGTAATCAACATCGCTATCATCTTTGAGAAGTTGTGGATAATACACAGTCTTGCAAAAGTCCTCTTCCTTATCCTCCTCCAAGTCCAGGCGTGGCACATTTACTATCACATCACGTGTTCTATGATTTGAACCAATTTGGATAAACAAGACGTCAAGTTTTGTCTTCAACTCGTCCAACTTGTCGGTGGGGTTTACAGTGAACCAAGCTCTCTTTTTCACATCTACATAACGAACTTCAAGTTTAACCGGATCTTCTGCATCTTCAGACATGTTTCACTTCACAAAAATATAATGAAAAACAAATATGAGATAACATAAATAGTTGAATAATTAGACACATAGTAATTCGAGCAATAATTGGTGTGACATAACCGGCCAACAAAAAAATATTTCATTTCATATATTTATATAATATATAATATTAGTTACATATTGGCCACAAATATCCAAAATTACATAACCGGCCACCCAAAAATATGTCGGGGTGTAATACCGCCAAAAAATAGGACGAACACCGACCGACGAAAAAGTGCCATAATCTATAACATATCTAAGAAGTCTAGTGACATTCCTAAATTTTCCTCTTCTTCCATGTATTCCATGACTTCAAATTCTTGTTCCTTTTTTTTGGAGTGGGAGTATTATCACAAACAATTGGATTGTGCTCATTTGTTGGTTTCTTTGGCGGCTTTGCCTCCTTAGACATGAGCTCATTGAAGGCGTTTTGTCTATCCAAAAACGCAAAATGCCAATTCTCCGCCTCACCATTCTTGTTGTTCATCCACTCCTTACAACTCGGTGGTAACAGACAACCTTCCTTCAAAATAACATGAAGATAGTGGTCAGGAATTAAGCAAAGACACATGATATTGGAATGTGGATTAAGTGGTGGAGCACTTCAGATTGGGAAATATGTCTCACATACACCACCCATTTCGGTCAAAGTCAATAGAACAGGGTCTTTTGTAGCAAGAAGCAATAATGTGACCCATATCCGGAGTGGTCAACCACTTATCTACCGGCGCAATACCACTTGTACATTTTGGAGGATATAAACCATTCAAGATTTTGTTATAACGCTCATCCGTGTCATATATCAGCATGTAGTCACTCTTATGAATTCTCAACTCTTGAATAGGTGTTTGACGAACCAATATATGATCTTCCTCATCCATCCTCAAGTGCCTAGCTACCACCCGGAATCCACAATGACCATACCCTTTAACATTCACAATTTCTTCAACAAAAGGCCTCATGATATTTGGAATTTGTGAAATCTACGGGATGTCCCGAAACGGTTTTCAAGTAGAGGATGAAGCTTTTGAGCGGGAGTAAGTGCCAAGGCGTGCATCTTACCTTTTTGGAAGTGACCTCTTTGGTTGTGAAGGCTGACTATCCGGATTTTGAGAATCAATAGTCTCCCACCTAGAGGGGATTCGACCCTTTGATGACACTTTGAGTGTAGTCCTCTTCCTTTTAGGTGTTCCCTTGGTTACCGCCTTTCTTGAAGGTGGACACAAACTTGTGGTTTCTGGAAATGCTATTTGACGCATCATCTCTTTAATGTAGAGTTTCATATTGTAAGGGCTTGTCTTGAGACGTTCTTGAATGCCATTCCACTCTTTCATCACGGAAAAATCATCATCAATCTTTTCACCTTGTAGACTTAACCTTTTCCAATGAGGGTATATATCATCCAAGACAAGAGGCAACTTTTTGGTTGCTCTTCATGGCAATAATACACGCACAAGGTAACCCGTACAGTGTCTTTTGCACACAACCACAATCTTCCTTATCAAAGGCGAATGTCTTGGAGCGTTTCAATTCATCATAGATAAATTTCAATGCCCGTCTAGATACATAACCCTCCAACTCTCTCATCATCTTGATGTTTTTGTATTCGTGTTCCAAGACCGTTTTGTTCCTCCCAAAACTTCCTTGTCTCTCACCAAATTGCACGACCAACATCTTGTCTATTTCATCCCAACATGATGCCAAATCACCCACGCTACTCCTCAAATATTTTTTCAACACTCCATCAGCCGATTCAACAATGTTGGTGGTTCTACACCTTAGATGCAAGACTTTATTCGTCCATGCCCTCACGAATTTTTCCTTAAGGTTCAAAACCGTGGTTTCAACATATGTTATGAATTTCGAAAATGGCATGCATACCTCTTTGAATTTCAATAAATTACTTGCATATGATTCCTTCATAGGAGATTCGACCAACTCTCTCCAAGCGATCACGACTTTCCCAACAACCTCTATATTCTTCACCTTGTTCTTCTTCAATTCTTTTTTGTCAACTTTTGCACCCTTAGGAGGCTTTAGGTGAACTTTACAATCCGTGATGCACTTAGCCGTTACATTCCTCCCAATATGAAAAAACAAAGCATGATGTATGTTTAAGGGAAAACTGTGCCAACAACATTCATCAAAGCACCATCCCTGTTGGTGACAATCACCTTAGGCATGTTGTCTTTTGAGGACAAAAGACCTTTCGCCATCGTAAGTGCCCAAGTAAAGTTATCCTCTAGTTCAAAGTGAAGAAAGGAGAAACCAACAGAATACGTCTTGTAGAGGTGCAACCAACTATCTCAAACAACGACATTCGGTAATTGTTGGTTTTGTAAGTGGAGTCCATGACCAAAACAGTCGGAAAAGTGTTGAGCAATTTAATTGACTTCGGATGAGAAAAAAATATGTCTTCAAGAGTGGTTTCGTTACTATTGCATCTTGTGTAATAGACTTATTTATGCTTCACCAACTTCAAAATCAAGTATTGCAACTCCGTCATGTTACCTCTTTCCCCCTTGCGCCATCTTGTTCGCACATTGTACACTTGCTTGATAGTTGTCACACTTTCTTTGTTATTTTGCTTCAAATTGGTGAGAATATTCCGAGGCACCGTCAAGCTCTTTGTCATGTCGATAA